>ENA-OSEY01001429-OSEY01001429.1-marine-metagenome-genome-assembly--contig:-NODE-1429-length-16475-cov-3.763203_pt1 | contig 16475 bp, 17 predicted proteins | sample MGYA00248465_ERZ534230 | MGnify/ENA primary metagenome ERZ534230 (study PRJEB26409, sample SAMN06344110) | marine metagenome | isolation source: Sea water from surface | place: Atlantic Ocean:Southern...
CCCAAGGCAGGGGGGAAACACCTGTTCCCATCCCGAACACAGAAGTAAAGCCCCCTCGCAACCATGGTACTGCCGGGTCTCCCGGTGGAAGAGTAGGTCGGTGCCGACTCTCGATGACGGGTTTTGAGGTGATTACAGGCGCGTAGCTCAGTGGGAGAGCGCTACCCCGACACGGTAGAGGTCGGCGGTTCAATCCCGCCCGCGCCTACCATGACGATCCTAAAAATGGAGGAGCCATAGGGATAAGACGTTCCAAGTTACCAACAAGATCAGAAGACGCCACAAGGGTGAACGATCAAATTGATGTTCCTGAAGTGCGTGTGATCGACGGAGAAGGGGGGCAACTTGGCATTATGAGTATTGAAGAGGCACTTGAACAATCGGAAGAAGCAGGAATGGATCTGGTTGAGGTTTCTCCAAAAGCGAATCCTCCTGTTTGCCGGATGATGGATTTCGGCAAATTCAAATATCAACAAAGCAAGAAACAACACGCGGCACGGCAGAATCAGAAGACGATCCATCTCAAGGAAGTCAAGATGAAGCCGAAAATTGAAGAGCATGATTTTCAATTCAAGGTTCGCAACGCACTTCGATTTTTAGAAGAAGGCGATAAGGTTAAGGTGAACATCATGTTTTTCGGAAGAATGATGGCACACAAAGATTTAGGACTGGTACTGATGGAAAAATTTGAAAATGCCATAGGTGAAGCAGGAATTGTGGAACAACCGGTCCGTAATGAGGGAAGATCAATGTTTATGATCATGGCTCCCCCTAAGAAAAAGCAATGAAATGAAAGCTAAAACTCATCGAGGCGCAGCAAAACGTTTCAAGAAAACCGGAAGCGGAAAATTTAAAAGAAAAAGAGCTTATCTGCGTCATGGGATGCGAAAAAGATCCCAGGACTGTAAAAGGGTCCTTCGCAAAAAGACCCATGTTTCGGACGCAGACGCGATGTCCATTCAACTGATGCTTCCCAACGCATGAGGAAATCAATATGAGAGTGAAAAGGGCGGTACACGCAAGAAAGAGAAAGAAAGCCTATTTTGAAGCGGCCAAAGGTTACCGTGGGGGGCGTTCCCGACTTTGGAGAACCGTCAAGGATGCGGTTGAACGGTCCAGGGAATACAGTTTTCGGGATCGAAAAGCCAGGAAGCGTGATTTTCGTCGTTTATGGATTACCCGAATCAACGCGGCAGTCCGAGAACACGGTATGAACTACAGTCAGTTCATCCATGCTTTACAACGTGCTGAAATTGATTTGGACCGGAAAGCATTGGCCCACATTGCGATGGAAGAGCCTGAAATGTTTGCACAAATTGCAGGTCAGGCGAAAGAGCAACTGGCCGCCTGATTCTCATAAAATTTCCTCAATCTTTAGGGATTAGGGTCTGACTCAGATTCCGGCCTCCTTCTTCCCTCAAATTCTCCATCCATTTTATCCCCAAGTTTACACTTTCAGGACTAAGATTTCTGATCCTTTCGGTATAACTGGAGTCTGAAGTTTTAAGAGATTCCCTCAGTTCAGAAAGAAGTTTTTCCGGAGCAGGGAGTTCCAGGGTTTTATTTTTTTCAAGAACTTCTTCCAGTTTTGTCCAGCATGACAGAATAAATTGCTGGTTTTCGAATTCCTTTGTTTTCCCTTTTTCCTTTTCAATTAAGATGATTGATTGTTCGATCAATCCAAAATAATGCTTAAGTTGTTTAACCCTCTCAGAATAATTCATGGACAGCATCCTTAATCCTGCTTCGTAAAGTTTCCTGGTTTCAGGATCCTGTGCCATCACTCCAATTCGGATCTGACGGTACCAGTTCATGAAAGCACAAAGCTCACCGAGATAATTGAACTGGGTAGCAAGGGTTTTCCGGACTCCGGAAAGGATTCGGAAATCCCGGGTAAAGACCCGGCGTGAGAGGACCTGACCCGTATGCAGGCCTTTGGAAAGTTTCCCATGGATCCGGATTCCTGCTGCTGTGGAGGCACCGAAATCAGCCTCCATTGGACCTAAAAGACAATTGTTTCCGCCGATGAAAAGTCTTTCCTGGTTCAGAAAAACTCCTTCGACTACATTGCCGAATAGAGAAGCCGTTGCCTTGTCTCCGGAAGGAGTAAAATTAAAATGGATGCTTCCGCTGCCGACTTCGCTGAAAGCACCGAGTTCCGGTCCGGTGCCTCCTGCAATCAATGCATCACAGAGGTTGATGTTGCTGCCGAGAGTGACCCATGGCAAAAGCAAAGTCATTTTGGTGTCGGTATGCTGCGCGGAAGATGCGTCTTCTTCGTAAAGCGTGCCTTTACGGGTGCGGAAACCGTATCCTGTTGTGAAATCGTTCAGCGTGGTTTCTTTTCCCAGGAAAACGCTTTCTTCAGAAGTCCCGCAACCGAGAACCGTGTTTGGTCCGGTGAAAGTATCTTTGATGGTGACAGGCCCCAAAGTTCCCAATCGACTTCCTTTACCTACACCACTGTTGAGGATGGTGACTGCTCCGGCGATTCCGATTTCACATGATTCATCAATGTAGGATTGTTCCCCCTCAATTCTGGAAAATGGATGAAGGAGCGTTCCCTTCCCGATTTGTGGGAGATTGATGGACCTTTCGATTTTTACTGATTGCGGTTCAGGGATGATGACTCCCTTTTCCAGGAATTTGTTCAGTTCCTCCTGGTTATGATACTGGATCGGTTCTTTCATCAGGAAGTCCTGAGATTTTCCAGAGTTTCAACTTCGTTGCGTGGAATGCCCAGAAAATACAAAAGGGCATCAAGATTTGGAAGGGACAAACTCCCCGAGGCTCTTTCACGGAGGAACCGGTTTGCATTGAATGCAATTCCAAGGCTTGCTTCTGAAAGCATCTCCAAATCGTTTGCTCCGTCTCCCACCGCAATGACTTGTTCTAAAGGAATTTTTTCACGAAGGGAAACTTCTCTGAGAAGATTGGCTTTCATTGGTCCATCGATGATATCTCCCAGAATTCGTCCGGTCAAAAATCCATCTTTGATTTCAAGAGTATTGGCCAATCCGTAATCGAGATCAAAACGTGAGCGGATATGGTCGATGACGATGCTGAATCCACCACTGACAATTCCAATCTTATAGCCCAGCATTTTCAGGATCCGGATTAATCTTCCAACCCCAGGGGTATAGGGGATGTTCAAGATCAGGCGTTGGAGGTCACTCAGCCTTACACCTTTCAGGGTTTCAACCCGTTGCAGCAAGGCTTCTCTGAAATCGATCTCTCCGTTCATGGCCTTGCTGGTAATTTTTTTGACTATCTCTTCAGACCCCGCGATTCTGCTGATTTCGTCAATCATTTCACACTGGATGAAGGTTTTGTCGGCATCGAGAAAGATTAAACGCTTATTTCGCCTGAACAGATCGTCTGGCTGAAGGGCAAGGTCCAATTGATGCTGCATTCTCAATTCCAGCAACTCACTCATCAACTTCTGACGGACGACAGGTTCGTTTGAAACCAGTTTGATTTCAAAAACCTGTACCCTCTCAGCCTCAAGAGGGCTGATGGATTTAACCTTCAGATTCTGATTGCGAAGATGCCTAAGGAGGGAATCGAGCAAACTCGGACTGATCTCTTTTCCAAGCAGGGTCAGGATGTAGGAATGTTTTGATGATGTTTCTGAAGACTCGGGAATTTTTTGGAATTCAGCTTTGACGGAATCAAGTTTTTCCAGTTCATCCTTTAAACTACCTAAATTTACTTCCTCAATTTCAATTACAAGCAGTAATGAAAAGTGACTCTGCAGAGTCAGTTGGTGCATCTGCTTCAGGGAACTTTTGGATCTTCCCAAAATCGAAAAGACTTCTTCAAGCAAAGTTTCCCGATTCTCTCCCTGCAGGTTGAGCAGGAACCTGGATGGGTTCAGGGATGAAGATTGCTCTTCTGAATTTTTTGAAACTCCGGTGATTATCTCATTCATGCCTTGGTTTATATTCTTTGTCCTTGCTTTGAGACATAATCAGAAATGGCCATTGCCAGGTGCTCAAAATTCTGAACTTCCGGTTGTACCTCAACGTTAAGCCCTTGTTCCATTGCGGCGTTTTTGGTGATTTCTCCAAGACATGCGACTTTCAGGTTGCTTGACCAGGTTTTCCCCCATTCTTGGGGGATGATGGAGCAAAGGTTTTTTACTGCTGAAGCACTGGCAAAAACGATCCAGTCCAGTTTTTTCAAGCGAATTAATTCCAGAAGCGGAGAAAAATCCATTTGCGGCATGCGATTACAATAAACTGTTGAAGTCACAACTTCAGCATTCATTTTAATCAACTCTTCCTGAAGTATGGATCTGGGGGCTTCTGCCTGGACTAGCCAAAAACATAAACCATCAGGTTTCATTTTTTGAAATTCCTGAATCAATCCCTCGCTCTGGTATAGACCGGGGATCAAATCCGTTTCAAGTCCCTCTTGAAGAAGGGCTTCTGCAGTTGCAGGCCCGATGCAGGCAATACGGAGTGACTGAAAGATTTCATTTGAAAGTTTCAACTCTGCAAGCCTTTGGAAGGTAAAGATTACACCATTTCTGCTGGTGAAAACCAACCAATCTATTTGGTTTATATGGTTTATCTGCTGATCAAAGGAATCCCAAGAATCGGGAGGTTGAATGCTGATAAGAGGATGGATGTGTACTTGTGCTCCGAGTTGAATCAGTGATTCTGAGAGGGAATGGTCAGGTCCTTCCTCACGGGTAACCAGGATTCTCTGTCCTTTCAAGGGCAGGTCATTTTGGAATTCAGCACTCACACAAAGTAATGATTGAGAATCCTAAAATTTAGTTGCGGTAATAATGACTTTCGATTTTTGTCACTTGAAGATTGCTCGTGTCTTCTTCGATGGGAGGTGTCGTTTTTCTGACACGCATCACGATATAATAGAGGATATAGAGGATAGGACCAATTACCAAGGGGGTGTAGATCAGAAAGAATACTCGCATGAGCCAAAGCGGCATTCCGACCATCCTGGAAAAATCCTCACAAACTCCCAGAATCCAGCGGTTTTTAGGGGGCGCATCATTCAGGTTCCCATTGAACCTGCGGATCAAACCATAGGCGATCAATAAACCGAAGAGAAGAGAGGGAATGCCGATGAGGACTGCCGCAAGATTCATCTGTGATGTTAAGTTTATAAACCTTCGACGATCTGTCGGTAGGCCTTGCGGAAGCCTTTTTTCAAAAGTACGTCCATACTTACTTTAAAGGTGGCTGAGCCTTCTTCGAGCATGGGCATGAAATCATGGTCATTTCCGCAAGGCGGTTGGGCAAGACGGTTTTTCAGGAATTCAACTACATGATCGTAAGTGATCAGAGTTTTTCTGATTCTCATCAAACCTGAATAAGAGTTGGGTGGTACTCAAGAAAAAGATTTATTCCTGTTGCTTCAGGTTAACATAACGCGCGTTGCCATCTGAAACGACCAGAAGTAATATTCCTTTTTCCGGGCTGCTTTCCGTCATGATTTGATTAAAATCAGAAACCGATTTAATCGGGCGACGGTTTATTTCCTGAATCACCATTCCTGCAGCCAAACCTTCTTTTGAGGCAAGCGAACCAGGCTTCACTTCCCCGATCAGTACCCCGTTAGAGGACTCAAGGTTGAGTTTATTGACATCATCCTGAGTGATGTTGGTAACGCTGAAACCAAATGCGTTTTCTTTACTTTTATCCGGTTTCATAGAAACCCTGCCAAGTTCCTTTGGGCGTTCGTCGAGATTGATTTTGAAATACATTATTTTGGAATTTCTGACGACTTTCATCTCAATGTCAGAGCCTGCGCCGGCGTTGGCAATTTCATTTCGAAATTGACGGCTATTCAGAATCTCTTCACCGTTCAATTCGATGACCACGTCTCCACGTTGCAGTCCCCCACGATCGGCTGGAGTATCTCTCATAACACCTGTAATCAAACTGCCTTTGGCATTTTCAAGATTGAATGCTTGGGCGAGATCCTGAGTGACATCCTGGATGCCTACACCAAGCCAGCCTCTGGAGACCGTTCCTTTATTGATGAGATCATCCATGATTCTTTGGGCCATGTTGATTGGAACCGCAAAACCAATTCCCTGATAACCTCCGCTCCTCGAGTAAATAGCGGAATTCACTCCCACGATTTCTCCTCGAAGGTTTACCAACGGACCACCGCTGTTTCCCGGATTGATGGCAGCATCGGTCTGAATGAAATTCTCGTATTCGTTGATGCCGACATTGGTCCGGCCTTTGGCACTGACGATCCCATAAGTCACGGTTTGAGTTAATCCGAAGGGATTACCTACGGCAATCACCGATTCTCCAACCATTAATTCTTTCGAATTTCCAATGGTGAGGGCAGAGTATCCGTCACCTTCGATCTTGATCACGGCAATATCTGATTCCGGATCAGTACCGACGATCTTGGCTCTGACTTCTTTCCCGTCATAAAGTTTGACCAGTATTTGATCTGCTTCACCGACCACATGATGGTTGGTCAGGATGTAACCTTCTTGACTGATGATGGTTCCGGATCCCATGCCTTCCTGACGGAAGGGCTGACCGGGTTGTCTTTCCGGAGGCTTGATTCCAGGGAAAAAACGTTTGAAAAATTCTTCGTTGTAAAGATCGTATGGGTTGTTAAGGGGTTGCCCCTGGGAATCCCTGAGGATTTTTTCCACTTTGATGTGGACCACGGCTTTTTGGACATTTTGAACCAGTGCTGCCCGGGTTTTTGATTCCCGGATCAACTGTTCCAAATCCTCCTTATTCTGCGAGTAAAGAGGAGAAGTGGTGAAACAAAACAATAGGACAGCCCAAAGACCGATCGCTGCCAAAGTTTGAATGTTTTTTATGATATTCTGAATGTTCATGGGAAGACTGGATATTGATGGTGAACGAACTCTAATCCTGTGAAAAGATTAACGCTTTTTGTAAAAACCGTCCAAAGGAAATTTCCTGGATGGAATAAATTGCTTGATTCGCTTTTTTTGCTGGACTTATCAAAGCTGAAAGTTAGATTGGAATCTCTATTTCAACACCATGATCTTCATGCTTAAAAGTGATGAGAAATGGAACATTTTCAACAACCTGTTCAGACGAAGAGGATAGATGAGCGAAATACCTGAAGACTTGCTCTACACATCAGAACACGAGTGGATTCGAGTAGATGGTAACAGAGCAGAGGTCGGAATCACCCATCACGCACAAAGCGAATTAGGTGATATTGTTTACGTCGAATTGCCTACCCTGGATGATGAGATTGATACGGGCGATGAGTTTGGTACCATCGAATCAGTCAAAGCGGTATCACCGCTTTATATGCCTGTCAGCGGGAGGGTTGTTGAAGTTAATTCTGAACTGAAGGATCATCCTGAATTGGTTAATGAAGACTGTTACGATGAGGGCTGGCTGGTTCGGATTGAAATCACCAATCCGGAGGATAAAGATGAACTCATGGACCCCGCAGCCTACAAAGAAATCCTTTGAAACTGGATGGCATTATTGTTCCACCAATCCCTTTCTTTCAATTCCAGGTTGAATCAGGGAGCAATCCCCTACCAAAAATGTTATTTCCGGCATGTCCTTGCCGATGAAGTCACTGCATTAGAAAGTATCCGTTGAGCAGTAATTCGGGAAGTCCGCAGAAAGTGTTGCTGATCACAGCAGACCAGTGGCGGGGTGACTGCTTGGGATTTGCCGGGCATCCGATGGTCCAGACACCAAACTTGGACCGTCTGGCTGCCGAAGGAGTTTTATTCAAAAAGCATTATTGCCAGGCGGTGCCTTGTGGACCCTCGAGAGCATCCTTGTTGACAGGGATGTATTTGATGAATCACCGTTGTGTCAACAATGGAACCCCTCTCGATAAAAGGTTCACCAACCTTGCTTTAGAAAGTCGTAAGAGAGGATTTGATCCGACCCTCTTTGGTTATACGGACACCTCTATGGATCCCCGGGGATTGCATCCCAACGATCCGGATCTGAAAACCTATGAGAACATGCTTCCGGGAATGACTGCGGGACTGAAGGTCGATGATCAGCATAAAGCATGGATCGGTTGGCTGAAAAAAAAAGGGTATCCTGCGGATCTGAACCGGGAGACTGTTTTCCTTCCTGAAGGAGGAGAAGAGATCCATACCTCCGCACCCTCTTCTTATAGAAGGGAGCATAGCGACAGCGTATTTCTAACCGATACCCTGCTTGAATGGTTCAGTACTCGTGAAGAGGAGGACTGGTTTGTTCATCTTTCCTACCTGCGCCCCCATCCCCCCTGGGTCGCGCCTGAACCGTTCAATACACTTTACGATCCCCAAAAAGTTCCGCCTCCTGTTCGTGCCACAAGTCTTGAAGAAGAAGGCAGGCAACATCCAATGCTTTCCGTCCTTCATGAGATGAAGCCTAAAAACGATTTTTTTGAAAGCTCATCCGATTCTCCGGTGGCTCGAATGTCGGATCAGGAGTTTCTCCAGGCAAAGGCGACCTATTTTGGTTTGATGACTGAAATCGATGAACAGTTAGGAAGGATCTTCGATTACCTCAAAGCGACGAATCAGTATGACTCTACGCTCATCGTTTTTACCAGCGATCATGGCGAACAGTTGGGTGACCATTACCTTTTCGGTAAATTAGGCTATTTTGATGCTTCCTATCACATTCCACTCATCATTCGGGATCCAAAGAGACAATTGCAGAATGTTAAAACCTTAGAACATTTTTCAGAATCTGTGGATGTGATGCCGACCATCCTCGATTGGCTCGGATTGGAGATTCCTGATCAATGCGACGGGAGGTCACTTCTTCCCTTTCTTGAGAATGAGGTTCCTCGAAATTGGCGGGAAGAGGTTCATTCCGAATTTGATTTTCGCTGGATTGGCTCCTATCAACCGATGATTGAAGAACGGTTTGGTCTGCTTCCGGATGAATGCAGTCTGGTGATCATCCGAGATGATGACTATAAATACGTTCACATGACAGCCTTGCCTCCCCTTTTTTTTGATTTGAAGAGGGATCCAGGAGAATTCATCAATCGAGTGCAGGATCCGGATTATCGTGAGTTGGTACTAAAATATTCCTCGAAGATGCTTTCCTGGATGATGAATCACCGTGACCGTGTACTTGCCAATATGAATGTTGAATTTGGAGAATTGATCCATTGGCGCGGGCCAAGAAACTGATTCTTTATCACCGTTTCGAGTTTCGATTCTTTTCAAAATACATTCATCTTATTGTCAGCATTGATGCTTCTGTCGTTTTCTAAAAGTTTTTGAAATGAGACCCAGATAAATCTGTAGCTTGATGATCCAAGTAAAATGGGAGAGATCTAAAAAGTTGTTTTCAAGCCTCAAATGCCGTTATCATTCCATCGAATCCATTACTCAAATCTATAACTACTCTTAGAACTTGATGCCTGTCTCAATTACCCGGGAACCAATCGATTTAACAGCATTACGCCAACGGGCGCTTCACCCTCAGGCTGGAGCAGTACTCATCTTCTGCGGGGATATCCGCAACCATAGTGATAACCAAAGCGTTGACAAACTGGAGTATGAGTCGCATGAATCGATGGCCTTGAACCAGATGGATCAAGTGGCAGAAGAAGCGTCCCAAAAGTGGCCCATCCATTATGTCGAAATCATCCACCGCTTAGGAATCATGGAAGTGATGGAATGTTCGATTGCGATTGCCGTTTCCACTTCTCATCGGGCAGATGCCTATGAGGCCAGTCGTTTCATCATCGACACGGTAAAACGTTCTGTTCCGATTTGGAAAAAGGAATTTTTTTCAGATGGAAAAACTTCCTGGAGTGAAGGCTGTGAGGCAGGAAGTGTCAAAGAAAACGGGAATACGCTGACTTAAAATAAGTGTTACAGAAGGAATCCTAGCAAAGAACCCATTCCTAAAATCAGTAAATCCTTAAAGACCTGTAAGATTTCAAAAACCATGAGTCGCATTAACGTCATCCATCCTGATGAGTCAACCCAACCCTTCATGCGGGGTATTCTAACCAATGAGTTGATGCGCAGGGGAATGAGTTTCCAAAAAGCGTTCATGATTGCGGAGGATGCCAAATCACATTTTGATGGCAAAAAAGAGATCCAATCCAAGGTCCTTTCAGACGCCATTGAGGAACTGATTAGAAAACGCTACGGGAAAAAGGAGCTTGATTCCCTGCTTCCAGAAAGGATTCAGACTGGAGAGATCAGGGTAGTTCAGGGGCAATCCTCCGTTCCTTTTTCAAAAGTGCTCCTCACGCAATCAATGACTGCGGCGGGACTGGATTTGAATCAGGCATTCCGCATCAGTCAGGAATTTGAACAACACCTTCTGACTGAAAAGGTTCATCGAATTGAAAAGAAGGACCTTTTTCAACACATCAAAAAAACCATTGAAAAACAATTCGATACCTACACTTCCGAGCTTTATGAACTGGCAAGTCGACTAGACCAATTGAAGCGCCCCGTGATCATTTACATCGGGGGTGCACCAGGTACCGGTAAATCGATGCTTGCCACTTCGTTGGCGACACGTCTCGGCATCAATAAGGTGATTAGTACGGATTCCATCCGAGAAATCATGAGGTTGGCGTTTTCCAATGACCTCCTGCCGACTCTTTTTCATTCGACTACGGAAGCCTGGAAAGGACTTCCGATGGAATTTCAATCCTCCGAGCAACTTATTGCGGGATATTGTCTGCAGGCAAACCAGGTTTCGCTAGGAGTTCGTGCGGTGGTGGAAAGAACCGTGGAGGAGGGGGAGAATCTGATCGTCGAAGGAGCACATCTGGTTCCCTTTCTCCATGAAATTGCAAAAAAAGAAATGGTGGATGCGTACCATATTCCTATCACTTTATCGATTATGAATGAGAAACATCATCGGGAACGTTTCTCTGAGAGAGGTACCAAAAATTTAAGGAAGATTGAAAACTTTTACCTCGAACGTTTCGATGGAATCAGAAGCATCCATGAATACACTCTTACTCAGTGTGAAACAGATGAAGTTGAAGTTTTTGATAATGAGGACTTGGATGAGACGTTGAATCTGATCATTCAATTCAGCATTCAAAGACTTTTCAAACAGGTAAACAGTGAGTAGTCAGTTTAAGTGTCTCTGATAGGCTTTTTAGTTTTTTTATTAATCAATGGGAAACCAATTCTGTTCGTTACGAAATTCGTTTCCGTGACACTTAAATTTTTAAAGGATTAAAGGCCATTAACTACTGGAAGTGATGCTTTGTAAGATCTTTTTAGCATTGGATCGGACCAGGGCGATATCAAGGTTGTTTTCGTCCTGAAAGTAAGTGTGTTCTTCTGGAGTAATCCCAACACGCTTCATCACTTTTTTAATGAGTAGTTTTTCTTCTTCCTCAAAGACTCCATCTGCCCCTGCAACAAGTGCCATCATATCCACAAGGCCTGTTTTGGCATCATCGGTTTTAATTTCACGAATCATTTCCTCCAGTGAAGAACGACCCTGGATCAACTTCTGTTCTTCCGGAGTCACCTTTGCTGCTTTGAAAACAGCAATCAGTACTTTTTTTTCAGCAGGATGCATCTGTCCGTCTGCGTGTGCCATATGATTCATGATCGAGAGGATATCAAGGAATTCTTTTCGGTCCATGGTTCATTGAAATGGTTAGTGAAAAATCGCTTCTTTAAACTGAAGATAGAATATTCTAAAAGTTATAATTACATCTAGGTGGATGTAATCAAATTGAACTAATGTATAATCACAATTTTTGTGAACGTAAAGCTTAAATGCTTAGAATACGCTGAACAGTGAAATGATAAAGCAACATGGATAAAATGAATGGCGCATGATCCCCGTTACCACCAGGAATGGCCTGAGATTTCAAAATATGTTCGTTTACTTTTCAACCATCACTGTGCCAGGTGTGGAAAAGATTGCAGCAATCCCAGTAATTCGAGAGATCTGCTTCAGGTGCATCATATCGATGAGAACCCAGGGAATAATCAATTGGAAAACCTGATTCCACTATGTTCAGTTTGTCACTTGCAGATTGAAAAAGAAGCCCGGTTGCATGCCCCTCACGCTCACATTCAACATGAGCTTTTTGAGGACAGCAGTTATCTGGAGAGCATGGCAACGCTCAGGAAGGAAGCGTTTGAGCGTTACGGTCAAAAACAAAAAAACAGTATTTCAAATATGAGCGATGAGGAATACGAACAATACCTCAATCAGAAAGAATGGGAGGAATGACAATTCTTCAATCAACCTCCCACCCCTTTTTTCACCGAAAGAAAATCTTAGCGTCTTCTCCTGCCAAATCCTCCAAAGCTGCGTCTTGTTGGAGTCCGCATCAAACTTCGTGAACGGGTTGGAGTCCGCCTGACTGCAGGAGCTTTTCGCTGAGAAGTTTGGCTGCGTCCAAAACCGGTTGCTGCGGCTTTCCGATTGGCAGAACGATAGCGAGAGCTTTTGATCTGGTTCATCGATTTGGAAGAAGTTGAGCGGAACTTATTGGCAGCCACGGAACTTCCTCCCACCGACTTCGCAGCACTTGATGAGGATTGAGCACGGCTATAGGAAGAAGCCGCTGCACTTCGATTTTGCTGAACAGAATTAACCGCCATGGGTTGTGAATTGTAATAACCGAAGCCCATTCCGTAACTCGGCATGAAAAGCCAGTTGGTCATCATGGACGCGGCCATTGAAGTCAAAAAGATGCTGGAAAGACTCGGACCGGTTGAATAATAAGGAGGATACGGTGTTCCTGCTGATTGATACATTTGCGGGTTCGGTGCGGACTGCATGGTCATTTGGTCTTCAGCGCTTTTCACTGCGGATGCCGTCATGATCTCAATTGACTTGTTTTCAGCAATGTCCCGCCAGGCATTTTGATCGGAACCGTTAGGAAGGCTGCTTACTTCAGAGGGGTCAGGTACCAGGATCGAAAAAACAAGGTGATCGTTTCCGCTGCTTGCCTGATTTGGAACCACCAGAATGGGGTCCGCGATTCCATCTTCGTTTAAATCGATGGTACTGATGTCACGGATCTTGTTGGAGACTCGATTCACCAAAGTGGGAAGAAAATCTTTTTCCGAAGGGTTGCTCTGAACCGTCTCACGCATGGCTTCCGTCATCAGGTCCGGGATCAGGCGCGGGTCAAGATTTTCCGTCAGATCCAGCCCCAGTCTTTCAATGGCCTGCTGGTTGAAGGAATCACTAACCCCAATCGGTACATTGGAGGAAAAATAAGGATTTTGCCGGGAGCTTTCGTCGTCTTTGAAGAAGAGCCAGTATGCACCAAAGATGATGATCACCAACAGAAGTGCATCCGTCGAGAATAGTTTTTTCATGGTTTTCTTTGACTTGGGAAGAAGAATGATTCAGATCAGATCATTTTAATGGGTGGAATCAACCTTTTCAATGGTTGGTCAAGAAGATGATTCGGAGTGTTATTCTCGTTGAGGTCCTGAAAGGGGCTCTGGTTGATAGTGGCGCAAAAGATATTGCAGCGAAGATCCTAAAATCTGACGGCTGTAACCGGGCATAACTAAACTGGAGACCGAGCCAAGTTTGAGAGCTTCTTCGGGATTGAGAAGTTCTCTTTCATAACGTTGGGTCAGCTTTTCCAAATCCCGATCCCGTTGCGCTGTGGCTTCTGCCTGGTTTTTCCCTGAACCTATGGAATCATGATACACTTTCATGATGTTACGATATTCATCCTTATAGACATACTGTCGGCCTGCGGGCCCCATCACCGCGATTCTGGAACTCGGTAAGGCAAAGACAAAATCCGCTCCGATGTGGTAGCTATTCCAGGCGCAATAGGCTCCTCCAAAGGCATTTCGGACAATCAGGGTCAGTCTTGGGACACGAAGGTCGATGATGGAATCCAATAATTCCCGGCCGGCCTGGACAATTCCTGCCTGTTCCTGTTCGGAGCCGGGAGCATAGCCGCTGACGTCTTCCAGAAAAATAACGGGAGTGTTGTAGAGGTTACAGAAACGCATGAACTTTTTGCCCTTGCGTGACGCATCAACATCGATGTTGCCTGAGTTGAAAGCACTGTTGTTCGCTAGAAAACCTACAACCGAACCACCCATCCGACCAAATGCCGTGATCAACTGTTTTCCCCGTTCCGGTTGAAGTTCGAAATAATCTCCATAATCGACCAGTTGCTGGAGGAACAATCTCATGTCCAGGGGGGTATTGAAGCCCGAAGGAGAGTCAGCAAAGGTCTTCCGAAGCAGAATGGCTTCCTCTTCAACATATCCCTCGAGTTCGAGTGAGGTTTCTGCAAAAGGAGCCAGTTCCCGGTTATTGTCAGGGAGATAACTCAAAAGCCTGAGGGCTGTTCGGAGAGCACCTAATTCGTCTTCAGCGCTCAGATCAACCACTCCGCTTTGGGAGTGAACCTTGGGACCGCCCAATTCATCCGGAGTGATGTCCTCTCCAAGGGCCTCTCGCACCACATCAGGGCCGGTCAGTCCGAAAAAGGTTTCGTTGGGCTGAATCAGGAATGAACCTTGACGCGGAAGGTAGGCGCCGCCTCCGGCATTGTATCCAAACATGAGCATGATGGAAGGAACCACTCCGCTGATTTTCCGCATCGCCTGAAAGGCTTCGGAATATCCGTCAAGGCCTCCGACCCCTGCAGGCACAAATGCACCAGCGGAATCGTTCATCCCGATCAGAGGGATTCCGTGGTCCCCGGCCATCAGAATCTGCCGTGCGAGTTTCGCCCCGTTGGTGGCATCCATGGACCCGGCGCGGACGGTGAAATCATGCCCGTAAAGCGCGACATCTCTTCCCTTGATGTTCAGGATTCCTGTGACGATTCCTGCGCCGTCGAGTTGGGCTCCCCAATTCTGAAAGGTGATGTGCGGTTCATTTTCAGTCAAGACTCGGATGCGCTCCCAGACCGTCATTCTCCCCTTACCGTGCTGGACCTGAACTCTGCTTTCACCTCCACCTTTTTTTGGAAGTTCGAGCAGTTCCCGGCCTCGGTCCACCATTTCCTGATAACGGGAAGGGACTGCTTGTTCTTGATCTTTTACAGGTGAGGGGAGATCGCTTTCAGCAAATGGATTCTCCAGGCTGTAGTTTTTCATCGTGCCATCGCTGAAGGGGTGAGGGAAATGTTTGAAGAAGGAGAAAACCCTAGTTGAGAGCTTCCTGCCCCATCTGGTCGAAGGTTTTGTCAAGTGCAGTCGGTTTCAACTGCTCCCGTGTTCCGATGGAATCTGTCGGCCAGAGGGCCCTGGCGATTCCGTTGATGTAACGTTGTAAAAATTTCTGGGCAATCGGCAGGTCATATTTTCCGGGACTGATCCAGATGTTCAGTTTCGGACGGTTGCTGCTCAAGATAGGGATTTTGAGAGCGGCTAAATGCCGGAGGAAAAGAACCCTGCATTGCTGGCTGTTGAAACGCAAAAGAAATTCCGGAAATTGCTCGTCACCGCCGATCCTCAGTTTGGGTGGAACCTTTTTGACCGGAATGCTCTTGATATCAAAATTAATGACGAACTGTTCTCCAAGATTGTCCCGAACCACCAATGAAATCATGTTGTATCGATTCACATGGCAGATCATGAAGACTTCACGGACGTAATGAATATTTTCAAGCACTTCCTGGGAGGATGCATGCATGGAAGCAAAGGTTGACTTAATCTCCTGAGCAAGGTTGAAAAGATCCTGTCCAGTGACAGGATTGGTCGCTATTTCACTCCGGGCCTGAGCAGGAGGCTTCTCGAAGGTCGAGAGGTATTTCCCGCCAAACCCTACATATCCGCTTGAGACACATCGTGTCAAACCGTCCACAAGGGGGCCTTCGAACATCGGCAGAACCGAATCTCCACCGCCTCCGCCGGCTTCCTGTTTGGTCAACATGGAACTGAAAAGCCATTTCCCTGTTTTCGGATTGAAGACGACTTTGATCCGGTTTCTGGGGATGCTCAAACTTTTGGAAATCGGCAATGGAACCTGAAAGGGTTTTCTTTCGAAATTCCGGTCGAAGTGGTATTTGAAGATAACATTTTCCAAAGCATCGCCAGCAATAAATACTTTTGAGTCTTCAATGGCTTTTCGTACCCAACCTTCTTCGATCTTGATTTTAAACTGGCCGAAATAATCAACGATGTTTCCCTGTACGCTTTTCAGTTTTTTATGATCGTCATATATGTTCCTTGCCTGCATCTTTTCAAGTGCATTCATCGGCATTTTCTTTTTGACCTTGATCAGCACTTTTTTGTCTTCGATGGCAACCCTCTGGTTGACCACGGCAAGCATGGGACGGAGGTATTTCTGGGCATTTTCCAGGTCGAGAGACTCGGCACTGATCCTTGCCAGGTGATTGCTGATGTTGGCGACAGCATTGTCCAATCCGATTTGGCAAAGTTTGCTTTCTACCCGTTTCATCGATTCCAGGAAAAGTTGCTTGAGTACTTTTTCGACCCTGTTCCCTGCATCATCTCTTCCCTGGGAAAAACGGACCACTTCAGCACGTTCTTCAGGATCACTGAAAAAGACATTGTAATA
>ENA-OSEY01001430-OSEY01001430.1-marine-metagenome-genome-assembly--contig:-NODE-1430-length-16475-cov-3.104708_pt1 | contig 16475 bp, 8 predicted proteins | sample MGYA00248465_ERZ534230 | MGnify/ENA primary metagenome ERZ534230 (study PRJEB26409, sample SAMN06344110) | marine metagenome | isolation source: Sea water from surface | place: Atlantic Ocean:Southern...
CGAGATTCAAGTGTGACTGGAGTTCAGACGTGTGCTCTTCCGATCTCATGAGATCCATCATTAGAATAGCTCAGTCGATAATTTGAACTTGTTCCATTTATGTCTTGGCCTAGTTGTCCATTAAGATCGGGTGTGTACGTAATTTCATAGGTGCCAGGAGTTGAACCTTCGGGACTAATAATACCCGATAAACTATCCAAAGCAAGACCTGTAGAAGAAGAGTAAATGCCGCCTTGCGTTGCCGTTATGGTTGGCGATAGTGCTGCTTCGTTAGTACATGCCGTGTCCAGCGCATACGTTAAATTTGAGGTGCTTTGTTTTATGGTTATGCTAATACTACTTGTTCCTGTACAAGTACCAGGTGTGGTGTAAGTAATGGTATGGATTCCTATTGAACTGGAATCAAGATCAATTGCGCCCGTTGAGTCATTGATCACAAGGCCTGTTGAACCCGTAAAAGTACCCCCCGTGACGCCACTAACTGTTGGCGTAGGATCAGCATCTATTTCGCAGTAAATATTTCCTCCATAACCAAATGATGCGTCTTCCGTAGGATTAACCGTTATGTTAACTGTGTCTGTATTCGTACAATTATTGGAATCAAGTCCCGTAACTACATAGGAAAGTACAGTAGCTGGAGGATCAATGTAATTACCAGTTATTTTCACATCATCAAACGCAACTCCATCATCATTTGAATAATAATCTGATGCAAAATAAACCCTTAAATATAAATTATCAACATCGTCTAATGATGAAGGTAAGTTAGTAGTGTACGTCTGCCAACTGCTATTATCATTAGCCCATGCTGGATGATTTGATGTGATTTCGCTGTAGTGAATATTAATTTGACTTACAGATGAACTGTTGTAAAACGAAGGGTAAGAACCCAAAATAGTCCAAGTAGAATTGTCAGTAGAATAAAAAATGGCACAGGGGTCATTAGTATTGTAGGTATTATACCTCACTCGGATAGAAAATTCTAAATCTTTGAAACCAGATAAATCAAGAGCACTACTTGTTACGTGAGATCGATCATAATAATAACCATAGTTATCATGTGGTTTTAAAATAAATGCATAACCAGAATTTCCAGTTTCAAATTGTCCTAAGGAATTTGTTCTTTCCCAAAAACAATTAGAGTAAGAATCCGTATTTGACCACCCGTTTGAACTTGTTTCAAAATCATGATTAATTATTGTTGTTGTTGATACATCTGGAATAGTTGGCACAAAAGGAACTCCATTCACTACTCCATTATTCCATGTGTAGGTGGATGCACCTGAGCCCAATAAGGTCACACTGTCACCAGCACAATAAGCTGTATCATTACCTGCAAATACTACCGGCAATGGATTTACAATTACACTAATGGTATCGTATCCAATACAACCGTTGGCATCCGTACCAATAACCGAATAGCTTGTGGTATCTGTTGGTGAGACACTGATAGAAGTTGATGTAGCACTAGTAGACCAAACATATGTACTGCCACCAGCTGCAGTAAGGTTGGTGCTTTGACCCAAACATATTTCAGCATTTACTCCACCATTAATAGAAATGACAGGCAAGCTATTTACCGTAATGACAACTGAATCTGTTTTAATACACCCATTAGCATCTGTACCCGTAACGGAATAAGTAGTGGTGGTAGAAGGACTTACTGTAATTGAACTAGTTGAGGCACCTGTATTCCATAGGTAAGTTGAAGCACCAGAAACAGCAAGGGTAATGGTGTCGCCAGCGCAAATTGATGTATCGTTTTGCAAAGAAAGAACGGGTAGAGTGTTGACGGTAACACTAACGGTATCGGTATTGGTACATCCAATAGCATCCATTCCAGAAACCACATAATTATTTGTTCCATTAAATGGCACAAATGGAGTATTATTTGTAATCGTACAAGTAGAGTTCTTAACATCAGTACTCCATGCAGCTCCTATTATGTTTCCAGTATGACCATTAGAAGACAGATCAGCAGTTGAAGTACCTGTTCCTTCATTAAAATTCCAATAACCAACCAATCCGTTTTCATTTCCAACTGGTGGGCACGATGCATAAGCATTAATATCTGTTGAGCTTAATGCAACGCTCCATACAGTAAGCCTGTCCATTTTACCAGCAAAGTAATATCCATCGCTGTTTGATCCACTCCCATTCCACCATCTACCAATATATGTATTTACAGAGCTTGGGAAGTTGACATTTCCAGAGAAAGTACCTGTTCCTAAGGAAACTCCATCCACAAATAATTCCACTGTAGTACCTGTCCTTTTCACTGCAACGTGATACCACTGATTTAAATTAAAACTAAAGTTTTTTGAAATGGTGTTCCATTGAGAACCGTTTGGAAATCTATAGTTAAACTGAAGACTTGTTAGGGTTGCTCTGAACATGTATCCTTTCGGTGTAGCTGAATTGTAGGTTTCATCCGATTTGGCAAAAATGATATTATTAGAATTTGTTCCATCTAGTTTTATATTTGCTTCTACGGTAAAATCATTTCTTAAATCTAGCGAGGTAGAATTGCCTAAGTTTACATTATCGTTTATACCATCAAATTGAAGTGAACTTTTACCTACTAAATCCCAGCTGTATGAAGTTGCACCAGAACCGGATAAGGTAATACTATCCGAAGTACAAACTGTTTGATCAGCACCACCGTCAACATTTGGTAACGGATTAACGTTAATTGATATAGTATCAGAATTTTGGCACCCATAGGTGTCTGTACCAATGACAATAACATCAGTATTAGAAGTAGGACTAAAAGAAGCTGATTGAGGCAACCCGGGAAGAGCGTTTATCTCATCAATGGTAAGAGCTCTGCTGTAGAATCTTAAATCATCAATTAACCCTTCAAAATACCTATTGTTGTTGTCATTGCCAATTTTAAAATCATTAAAAGAAGCTGTATTGATGGTCTGGCTCTTTTGGGCAGAATTAGATTCTAATTGGCCATCAACGTACAGTAGAGCCTGATCAATATTTGTTTGTCCGTTGGGTAAAACCGCACAAACATGATGCCACTGATTGTCAGTTACTACTGTTGAACCAACAATATAACCATTGTCTACCTCTATCCTAATTGCTCCACTTTGTCCGTTATTTCCCTGGGTTCTGAAACACCATCTACTCCCATTTTGACTTGTTCCACCATAATATGCTATAACCCCATGATGTGAAGTTCTAATCCATGCTGAAATTGTCCTAGGAGTAGTTCCTAAGACTCCTTTATAACCAGTTATAACAACTTCATCATCAACTCCATCAAAAGACAATGCAGGACCTAATTTGCCCGTTGCCCAGGTTGCTCCTGAAATTGTACCGTCTCTTGAATTTCCAGAAGTATCATAGGCGATCATCCCTGAATTGTTATCTAATTTCCAGTACGCTTCCAAATTTTGATCAGAAACGTTATTATTTGGTGTACCTACATTCCAGGAATAATTATAAGCACCCGTGACAGTAAGGGAGATAGAATCATTAATACAAATGGTAGTATCATTTCCAGAGTTGAGAACAACATTTGGAAGTTGATTAACACTAACAACAACAGAATCCGAACTTATACATCCATAACTGTCTGTGGCCACTACTGTGTAAGTAGTTTGCGTTGTTGGATTGACAGAAATAGATGGAGTAGTTTCCGTTGTGCTCCAAACATAAGAGACAGCACCAGATGCGGTCAAGGAAATAACATCCGTTGAACAAATCGTAGTATCATTATTAACACTGACCGCATAAGGAATTACATTCACGGTAACCTGATCCGTATCTGGGCAGCCATAAGAATTGGTAGCCGTTACCGTGTAGGTAGTTGTTACTGATGGGCTTGCTATAGGGTCGTTTACGGAAGGGTTACTTAGGCCTGTAGTGGGAGACCATGAATAACTATCTGCACCAGAAGCGGAAAGTTGGGTGGTTGATCCTTCACAAATGGTTACATCATTACCTGCATTTGCTGTTGGAACCGGATTGACTGTAATGGAAGCTGTATCAAAAGCCTCACAACCGATAGTATTCTCTACTTTAAAATAATATTCTCCTGCATAATTAGATACAACAGAAGGAGTAGCTATAATATCTTCGGTATCCGTAGCGCTCCATCCAGATGTTCCGTTTGAAGAATTAGTGGTCCAGGTGAACACACATCCACTTCCAGGGTCAGTAACCGTAATATCATCTAAGGCAATATCAGATCTTGTTCCAGCACCTTTAGTGGCTACAAATCTTAATTTAGTAACTGCATATCCGGTAAGATCTACTTCTTGATTGATCCAAGGAGCAGATTCTGAAGCTTGTTGTTGTCCAGACTGAGACCATACGGTATTCCAAAAAGAACCATCGTAGTACTGTAGCGCAAGTGTTCCCATTTGGAACCCATACATAAAATAATAGAAATCCACTACCACATTTGTTGATGAAATGGTACCTGACTCTAAGTAGGCTACATCATTTGTTGCTCCTCTATCTCCCTCATAGTATATGTAATCATTACCAGAGTTTGGACTATTGGGACCCGTAAAAGTGGTGCTTGTAGCATCACTTTCTCCAAACCATTGTTCGTCATCACCACCTACATTTTGCCAAAAACCAGTTGGCGTAGAAGAAAAACTGGTAAGATTTGGACCATAATTGGAATTTGAAAATAATTCGCTATTGATAGTTGTTGAGGGTGTACAACCTGAAATAGAAGCATCAAAATTTAAACTATCTCCCAAACACAGGGCTCTATCGCCACCAATATCAGCCGACAAATTATTTGGTTCTACCGTAATGGTAACGGTACCTACAGATGAACATCCATTTGGCCCTGTAACTATAACACTATAAGTTGTAGTTTGAGTTGGAGTAACATTGATAGACTGAGATGTAGATCCATCATCCCACAAATAAGAAAATTGACCGTCTCCCGCTGATGCATATGCAAGGGATGAAGAACCATTACATATAATTGCTGGATATGGTGTTACATTTAATCCCGGAACTTGTTTAGCAGAAACTGTAATCTGATCTGTGTTTTGACATCCATTGGCATCAGTACCCGTTAGTGTAAAGGTTTCAGTGGCTGAAACAATTAGCGTTGGATTGGCAATATTGGGATTACTAAGGCCAGTAGTAGGCAACCAAGAGTATGTAGAACCTCCAGTACCGATCAATTGAAGAGTATCTCCAATACATAAATCAGTATTATTACCAGCATCAATGGTAGGAAGTGAATTTATTGAAATAGTTATCGTATCTGTATTGGTACAACCATTTACATCAGTTCCAGCAACAATATAAGTGGTGTTTGTGGTGGGTGTAGCAACAGGATTTGAAATTGCAGAGTCACTTAGTGTTGCCGTTGGAGTCCATAAATAGGTTGATGCACCAGTTGCAGATAGGTTAATACTTGAACCTATACATACACTATTATCACTACCAGCACTTACAGAGGGTAATTCAAAAGTATTCACTGTAATAGGGATAGTTGCTGTACAACTTGCATGTTGTTCTATATCCACCGTATAAGTAGTGGTGTCCGTTGGGCTTACCGAGATACTTGGCGTATTTTCACCTGTGCTCCATACATATGAAGTACCTCCAGTTGCAGTTAGCGTGGTGGATGACCCTGAACACACTGTCTCTGGTAATGCCTGTACATTAACTGAATCAGCACGTAAAATAAGGTTCAGCGTTACTACACTATCGCAACCTCCTCCAGGACTTTCACTATACCAATAATAGGTTCCACTTTCAGTATATGTATTTCCATTCCAAGTCAAACTTTGGCAAGCAACTGTATCCACTGTTGATGATAAATTGGAATTTACTTCTTGGAAATCGTAAGTACTGTTACCATCGTTATCCAAGGGATTAGTGTAACCGTCTGTACCACTGGTTACTTTTCCTACCTCATTAACAGTTACTGGATTACTTCCTAATATTCCATCACCCTCTCCATCAGTGTAACCTGCTTCAACCAAATCTGTACATCCGTCCCCGTCTGAGTCAATTTCAAGAAAATCGCCAATGTTATCTCCATCCGTGTCAATTGGAGTAGTAGCTTCAGCGTTATCCGCCATTCCATCATTATCAGCGTCCGTAAATCCAGTATCGTTGGTGTCAATAACACCATCATTATTAGTGTCTTGAGCCCCATCACCCCCTTCAACTACATCGTAAATTCCATCATTATCTGAATCCACATCTAGATGATCTGGAATTCCATCCTGATCTGTATCTCTTGTGGGACAGAATACCATGTTACTAAAACTGACTACTTGGTCTGAGTTAGTAGGCGGTTCTGTATTAGAGTAATCTAATTTAATTGAAGAAATATAGGACTGAATTCCATTTATGGCAATATCATCTCCATTGTTTTGAACTGTTGGAGAAGCGCCTTCAAAAGTGTTAGGGATAATGTATGTCTGAGAACCAATTCCGTCACCATCTGAATCAACCTTAGTGAATTCGGAAGCACTTAGATTATGAGCATATCCATCACTTGTGGTTATGGTAAAAACACAATAATCTTTCCAAGCGTCATTTTCTTGATCAACGTCATGTAAATCAAATGCTAAATTATAAACTGGAGGATCAAAACTAAATGTATGGCTGGAAACACCATTAGAGGTGGCTAACTGAAAAATGTTGTAAACAGCTCGATCTGCACCGTAATTGGGCTCACCAACATTAGTGCTGTCTGGTGGCACATACTCGTTTATCCTGAACTGAGGAGTAACTAAGTTATTTGAAAGCACCCCTGATGTAGATCTTGACAAAGTAATTTGTGTCCCATTTACATTGATCACTGGATTGGTAGCTACTGGGTCATCACCCGAACTTTCAGCATTACCTCCAGCGGTATAGTGATCTCTCCACTTAAGGGTGTCACTACCAACCCACTCACGGACAGCATTTCTATACGGAGTGGTACAATCGAATCCTTCTTCCACATCTGTTATTCCATCATTATCATCATCAATATCGTTTTCATCAGTGATCCCATCACCGTCAGAATCTAAACAATTTATGGTTACTGTTACAGGAAAAGAAGCTACACAACCCGTTGATGTTTGTGTTCCAGTAACTAGGTATGTGGTAGTAGTTTGAGGGCTTGCTGTTGGTGCATTAGTAGCTGAATCACTTAAAGAAATCCCAGGGGTCCATGAGTAAGTATCAGCTCCATTTGCCGTAATTACAGTTGATTGTCCTTTACAGATGGTGGAACTATTAGCAGTTGCGAATACAAAAATACTATTTACATTAATGAATGAAGTATCAGATGATGAACACCCTATAGGGTTAGTGACTGTTAACGTGTAATCACCAATATTGTCTGTTCCACTTGACGATGTTACTATGACGTCCTCTGTGTTATATGAGACCCAGTTAGAAGTATCTAGTACAGCATTGGTCGTCCATAAATAAGATAAACTTATACTTGAGTAAGGTGAAGTTACGCTGGCATTAATACTTATAGAGTCCCCCTCACAATAGGCAGTATCAGAACCCACGTTTATGGTTGGTGTTTGGAGAATACTTATGACAACCGTATCCGTGTAAGAACAATAGGTATTTGTTGCCGTAACAGTATATGTAGTGTTTGTAGATACCGTAGCAACTGGATTGTGAATATTTGGATTTGATAGACCTGTAGTTGGCAACCAAGAATATGTATAACCAGGAATAATGGTATCTACTGACAGCTGAGCTGTAGCATCTCTACAAATGGAATAATCATCAGCAGCTCCGTTTATTGACCCTGTACATACAAATGATCTAGTAAACACCCGAATAAAATCTCCTTGTTGATTATCATTACCAAAACCTACATATAGTGAAGTATTTGAATTTCCAGTTGAAAACCAATCACCCACATTACTCGCATCATAATTGTACCAAGTTGAATTAGAAGAACCATTGTTCCAATTAAATGGGTCAAATCTTCTTAGTTGGAAATTGGATTGAGAATTGGAGTTACCGTAAATAGGATAATAATTTGAAGCAAATCTTGAGCTATCGAAATAGAGTGTTTGGTCCCATCCAGCATAAACTCCTAAAATTTCGTGTTCAAAATTTATGATCGAGGTATCCGTTCTCCAGTCTGCTGTATCATTCAGGTAAACCAAATAAACATTTACATATTCTCCAGCTTGTAGTGTTCCACCGTACTGCGTATAGCTTGCCCCAGACGATCCTGATAATTGAGTGATTAGTGAAGAAGTTAACTTTAATGTCTCTGCTTCGCAAGTAATGACAGTTCGTTGTAACGAGTCAAAATATCCGGTACTATTTCCTGGGTCTGAAGTAACTCTGGCAAAGAAGGTCGAATCATCTGATGGATTATGGTGTGCTGTAGTTGAGCTATCAACGGAAAGAATACCAAATGATTGAGAGTGAATATTCGTCACTGAAATCAACAAACAAACGGTTAATAACAGGTCTTTTGTGTAGTTAAATATGTACTTTGAGTAGTGTTTTATCAAAACAATTTGGTGTACTTTTTATTCTAAAATAATAGATGTGAACAAATAAGATTGTAGCTTAATGATGAAAATAAAGTAATGAGTAGAAAAAGAGGATCAAAATGTTAATAAATGTTAAAAATATAGATTTTTGAGTGGTGTTGAAGTACTAATATTCAAGCTTGATTAAGAAACTAACTAAGTCTTGATCTTTACTCAAATTTATCTTTTTCCTGAGTCTATATCTTCTACTCTCTACGGACCTAACTGAGAGTCCCATGATGTCTGCTATCTCTTTGGTATTTAAGTTCATTCTGAGAAAAGTACATAGTTTGAGATCGGAGGTGGATAACTCAGAATAAGTCCTTGTTAAGTACTCCAAATAACCTGGATATGCAGCACTAAATTGGTCAGCATAATTGTCATCTTTTCTTTTATCGTTTAAAGAACGATTTAAACTATTAATAAGCGGGACAAATAATTTTTGATCTTTAGGGGTTTTTAATAGAGAAACGTAATATCTCAAATCTTTAAGAATAGTAGACATGATCTCATTTTCTTGAACTATGTTGGTAGAAAGCATAGCCAATTCTCGTTTCTTGTGTTCTAGATCAGAAGTAGCCAGTTTTTCCTTTTGATTAGCAATAACGATCTGCTTTTCTATATATACTTTTCGGGAAATAAAATAAGCTGATAAAAAAGCTAAAATCAGAATGAGAATAATGGATATCAAAATTACATTTTGAATAAAAGAAGCCTGCTCTTCATTTTTTCGTTGCCCTAAAAAGATTTCATTTTTTATCTCTATACCTGAAAGAAGTTGAGAAATTTGTGACGAATATCGGTTTTCCAACAAGCTAACTAAGGAATCTACTTTTTGAGTGAAGGAATCATATTTTTTCAGACCATCTAAAATTTGCAGCTTTACCGCAAGAGCTCTTTCTAGTTCTAAACTTAAATCATTTTCTTTGGCTAAATCTATTACATTTTTATTGGTCTGAACAGCAAGCTTGTATTGATTTACACCTAATAAAGCAAGTGTTTTATTATTCAGCATTTTGGTTAACTGGAAAGGCCATTTTTCATAGTAGGATTCGGCAGAACTGAATGAAAGAACTGCATTTTGATAATCCTCAATAGCTAAGTAGTAATCTCCTTTATACTCAAAACAGTTACCAACATAACTCTTTAATATATCGTAATCCATTGAAGATGTCCAATCCGATTTTTCTGGAAGGTATTCAGGGTGATTTTCCATGAACTGAAAAAGACTATCTACCTTCCGTTCAAACTGTAGTGCTTTTTTGGGCATATTCCATTTAAAATACAATTCACAAAGAGATTTATATGAATGAGCCATATCAGAAATTTTATCATTTTTAGATCTGATAGATAAAGCCATATTCAAAAAATCTAATGCATCTTTAAACTTACCCATTTCAATGTACACGAGAGCCTTATTATTATATGTGGTAGCCAACCCTCTATCTCTGACTAAGATCTTATCTACTAAACCAAAATTATCTTCAGCTTGAGTATATTTTTCAATTGATTTAAGAATTTGTCCTTGATTAAAATAAATATTGCCTAAATTAATTAAGATCCACGGTGGCGTATTTACATTTTTATCAAGCCTTTGTGATTTAGGGGTTAGCTCAAATTCAAGAATAGCATCTGTAAAATAAGATAAGGCTAATACTGGCAGATCTTTCTTTAAATAAACTTCTCCTAAAATATTGTAAATAGAAGTAGAAACAGGTGAAGGACCTTTATTTAAATAAAACTCTAAGGCCTCAAAAGACATCTTGATGGCTTTATTAGGGTCTGAATATTTAATCGAATTTAGCGTGTCTAAAACCTCTTTGGAATCTACTTTATAATAATCAAAGTATAAATTGCGCTGAGCAATTACGTCAGAACTACTCATGAGTAGTATAATGAGTATTATTTTGAAAATCAAATTCATAAATTACAGGTTGTAATACTCGAATTTAATAAAAATTAATTAAAATATTACGTACTTTAATTATTTAAAATTTACTTTTTGAGTGCCAATAATTTATGATAAAATTTTGATGAAATGGTTATGGTGTCATTTTCTATTCTTTTTGAACCATCCATTTTCTTATTAGGTTTAAAACCTTGACTTTTATGAACATTTTCATACCAATATTTTGCCCATATACCGTCCTCTTTAATTCCTCCCCTATCCCAACTAAGCATATTGTTATCAAAGTTGATTTTTAAATAATCACATAAATTTTCCAGTTCCTTTTTGGGTGAATTCAATAGTTCTTCAGAGGATAGGATATAAAATGGAATGTTTTTCTTCTGAAACTTTAGAGCAATAGCATATTGTTCTTTGTATCCCAAATCCAAAACGGTAGGATTACTAATTACTTTTTTAAAAGAAATGTATGCACTTTGCGGACTACGAGTTAAAATTATATGATACCAATTCCTAGAAAAGTTAACGTTCGTTTTAGCTAAGTGATGAGTCATATTTTTAATAAATAATACATCCTTTTCCATAAATATCTCCATTTCATTTACTACTTCACTAAAATTTGAAGATTGAGAATTAATAATTTCCCGCTTACCTGGGTGGTCAACTTTGGTATTAACGTGTGTCAAATAATATGCATAAAAGGGTTCGTCAACCACTTTTGTATCACTTCTTTGCGCAAAGGAATACATTAAAGCCGTTGAAATATTTCTTGGGCTGGACCACAACATGATCTTTTTTACTTTAGTTCTTGACATAAGAGCTAATCTTCTTTTTGTACAAGGAACTTAAACTCTCTGAGATTTTAGTATTTGATTTGTTGTCGATCATTCTTCCGTCTATAGAAATTACAGGCGATAAACCCGCAAAGGTTCCTGTTACAAAACATTCATCAGCGTCATAAACATCATATAGAGAGAAGTTCTTTTCGATGACCGGAATATGATTCTCTTTACATATTTCTATGATTTTTTGTCTGGTTATGCCGTTCATACAATATTGATCTGTAGATGTAATGACTGTACCATTTTTAACCATGAAGAAATTTGTAGAATTGCATGTAGAAACAAAACCATGGATATCCAGCATCAAAGCTTCATCAGCGCCTGCCTCAATAGCTTGTACCAACGCCTGTACTTCATGCAACTTACTATGGCAATTCAGTTTAGGGTCTAAGTAATCTGGAGAACCTCTTCTTATGGTAGAAGTAAATAGCGTAAGACCTGTGTTTTTAGAAGATTCATCTGCAATTTTAAACTCTGGAATTACTACTACGTTTGGACCGGAAATAGTCAATCTAGGATCTTGTGAAGGTGTTTTTTTGATTCCTCTGGTAATCATGACTCTAACATGTACACCGTCTTCCATGCTATTTTTTTCTGTGGTTTGATAGATAATAGACTTAAGTTCCTCCTTTGAAAAAGGTAAGTTAATCGAAGTTGATTTAGCAGCTTGCCAAAGTCGATTTAAATGTTCTTCTAAAAAAACCAACCTTCCTTTTGTTAAACGAATTCCTTCCCAAATACCATCTCCTACTAAATAACCGCTATCAAAAACACTAATTTTAGCTTCATTTCTTGAAAAAAATGAGCCGTTAACATAGATGTAAATATGGTTATTTCTATCGTCATGTTTTGCATTATGTGTTCCGTGTACCATAGTTTGATCTTCTTTCAAATATAATCTTATTACCTCAAATTTTTTAGATCAGAAATATCTAAATATATTCGCCAGCTATTTAAAAAAATCACAAGTAATTTGGTGCAAAATCCATTACATATTGCCATTCAAGGTGTAAAAGGCTCATTTCATGAGGAGGCTTGTCAAATTTATTTTAAAAATAAAAACATTCACTATAATTATTGCGACACTTTTGAGCAAGTATTCCAACATACTAAACAACATGAAGAGCTTGGATTTATTGCCATAGAAAACTCATTAGCAGGAAGTATTTTGCCTAACTACGCTTCCATCAAACAATATGATCTTCATATCATCGGTGAGACTTACATGCCTATATCACACCAACTCATGGTTTATCCCGGAATCCAGTTGAATGAGATTGACGAAATATGGTCGCATCCCATGGCACTGAGACAGTGTCAAGCTTTTATCAATCAAAATTCTACTAAAAAAACTGTTGAAAGAGAAGATACAGCAAAGAGTGCTGCACAGATCAAAGAAAATAAACTAAAACACGTGGCTGCAATTGCAAGTAAAACAGCAGCACGAATCTATGATTTAGATATTATAGAACCTAATATTGAAACTTTCTCAAATAATTTTACTCGTTTTCTTCTCATTTCAAAAGAAAAGGAATTTTCAACGGCTTCCAATAAAGCTACACTATGTTTTTCTGTAAATCATGATATTGGTAGCCTTTCAAAAGCATTATCTTGTTTGGCAGAAAATAAGATTAACCTAACTAAAATTCAATCTTTCCCTGAAATGGGTAAAACATGGGAGTATTTTTTTTATATAGATATTCTATTTGGAAGTGAAGACGTATTTCAATCTGCTTTTAACCAACTTAAAAAAACCGTTAACGAGCTTTATTTTCTAGGAAAATATGAAAATAACTTAATGTCTTAATATGATGGAACCAGCAAATCGAATTCAACATATTGAAGAATACTATTTTTCTAAAAAGCTGAGAGAAATTGAAGTTTTAAGAAAAAGTGGAATTGAAATCATAAATGCAGGAGTGGGAAGTCCTGATTTACATCCTCACGAGAGTGTTTTAACAGCACTAAATGATGCTCTCCAAGAACCAAATGCTCATCAATACCAAAGCTATAAGGGCATCCCAGAGTTAAGGAAAGCCATTTCGTCCTGGTACAAAAATTATTACAATGTAACGCTTAATCCTGAAAAAGAAATTTTACCGCTTATTGGATCTAAAGAAGGGATAATGCATATTTCACTAGCATTTCTGAATAAAGGTGATCAAGTATTGGTGCCCAATCCAGGTTACCCCACATATGCTTCAGCATCCAAAATAGTAGAAGCAGATATCATCTGCTATGATCTTTCACCAGAAAACAATTGGCTACCCAATTTAGCTTCAATTGAATCAAAAAACCTATCAAAGGTTAAGATCATGTGGATTAACTATCCTCATATGCCAACCGGTGCCAATGCAACTGTAGAAGATTTAGAAAAAATTGCTGCATTTGGAAAAAAACATGATATCCTAATATGCCATGACAATCCATATAGTTTTATTTTAAATCAAAATCCAATAAGTCTACTTGAAATAAATGAATACAAGTCCCATGTATTAGAATTGAATTCATTAAGCAAATCTCACAACATGGCCGGTTGGAGATTGGGTATGGTTGCAGCAAATGAGGATATAATCAAAAGCATTCTAAAGGTCAAAAGCAACATGGATTCAGGTATGTTTTTTGCCACCCAAAAGGCTGCTGTAAAGGCGCTTTCACTTGAGAGTGATTGGTATAACAATCTAAATAAAACATATGAATCAAGAAGAAAATTAGCTTGGGAAATTTGTGATGAGTTACATCTAGATTTTGACAAATCATCATCAGGATTATTTATTTGGGGTCGAATACGATCTCCAAAATCATGTGATTTGACTTTTACCGACAAATTACTTCAAAAACATGGTGTTTTTATAACCCCAGGTAGCATATTTGGCAGCAATGGGAAAGGTTTCGTAAGAATGTCTCTATGCTTAAATGAAAACACGCTAAGTACGATTTTAAATCGAATTCAAAAAAAATGATTTTAACCATAATTGGAATTGGATTAATTGGCGGCTCCATGGCAATGGAACTGAGACAGAAGAAATTTTGTAATAAAATCATCGGGGTAGATTTAAATAAAGAGCATCAAATAAAAGCGATCCAGAACAGGTTAGTAGATGAAATATGTGAATTACAAGAAGGTGTAAAAAAAGCTGATTTTATCATTATTTCAACCCCCGTAAATGTAAGTCCTGATTTACTACAAAATGTATTGGACAAGGTTGATAATCAAATTGTAATTGATGTAGGTTCTACGAAGGAAAAAATCATTGAAAAAATCCATTTACACCCTAAACGACAACAGTTTGTAGCTACTCACCCCATTGCGGGAACAGAATTTTCAGGACCAGATGCAGCTCATATTGGACTTTTTAAAAATAAGATCAATATTATTTGTAACAAGGAAGAATCAAGCAAGTATGCTATAGATAAAACATTAGAGCTGTATAATCATTTGGAGATGCAAAATATCTTCATGAACGCAAAAGACCATGATGTACACAGTGCCTACGTTTCACATATCTCACATATAAGTTCCTTCTGTCTTGCACTTAGTGTGATGGATAAAGAAAAAGATGAAAAAAACATTTTGAATATGGCTGGAAGTGGTTTTGAGTCCACGGTTAGATTAGCTAAATCAAATAAAGAAATGTGGACACCTATTTTTACAGAAAACAAAAATAATATATTAGCTGTGTTGAACGACTACATTGAAAAACTTCAAGACTTTAAAGACGCTATTGCCAAAAATGATAAAGAAGAATTAAACAGTTTCATACATAAAGCTAACGGAATAAAGAAAATACTGGACAAATGACAATCAACCTGAGTACACCATCTAATTGGCCTATCCATTTCAATAAACCTCTGATTATTGCTGGACCCTGTAGTGCAGAGTCGGAAGAGCAAATGTTAGCTACTGGAAATGCTTTAAAGTCTCATCAAAACTTACTGTTCAGAGCAGGTGTTTGGAAACCTAGAACTAGACCTAATAATTTTGAAGGGATTGGTAGGATTGGCTTAACCTGGTTAAAAATCGTTAAAGAAGAAACCGGATTAGCAACAACAACTGAAGTTGCTAATGCATTTCACGTAGAAGAAGCCTTAAAACAAGATGTAGATGTGCTTTGGATTGGTGCAAGAACAACGGTAAATCCTTTTGCAGTTCAAGAAATAGCCAATGCACTTAAAGGTGTAGATATACCACTTATGATAAAGAACCCATTAAATCCAGAAGTCAATTTGTGGGTTGGTGCAATCGAGCGGTTTGCTGACGCTGGTTTAACAAAACTTGCGGCCATTCATAGAGGTTTTTTTGCTTACAACAACACCAAATATAGAAACATTCCTCAGTGGCAATTAGCCATAGAATTAAGAAGAAGAGTTCCAGGAATTCCCATGATTTGTGACCCAAGTCATATTGCCGGAAAAAGTAGCCTTATTTATGAAGTTTCGCAAAAAGCAATTGACATGAACTATGATGGATTAATGATTGAAACACATATCAATCCAGAAAAAGCATTAAGTGATAATAACCAACAGGTGACACCTAAACAATTGAACGAGATTTTAGGAAAATTAGTCGTGAGACAAGCTAAAATTGAAGACCCTGTATTCAAATCCTCCCTAGATCAGTTAAGAATTGAAATAGATGATCTAGACTACGAACTATTAGATGTATTGAAAAGAAGAATGAATGTAGCTGAAAAAATTGGAATCCATAAAAAGGAAAATAAAGTTACCATACTTCAATCAAACAGATGGGAAGAGCTATTAAAAACTAGAATTCAACATGGTGTAGATAATGGATTAACGGAAGAATTCATGAATAAAGTTCTTAAAGCCATTCATCAGGAGTCCATAAATAGACAAACTAAAGTGATGAATAAATAATTGAGCCATGAAATATACCCTGCTTCCAGAAACAGATATAAAAGTGAGTAAAATTTGCTTAGGCACAATGACCTGGGGCAAACAAAACACCGAGCAAGAGGGTCATGAGCAAATGAATTTTGCATTAGAAAAAGGAGTGAATTTTTTTGACACTGCTGAACTTTATCCTGTACCTGCAGAAGCTGAAACATATGGTGATACAGAAAGAATTATTGGAACGTGGTTTAAGAAAACAGGCCAAAGACAAAACATCATATTGGCAAGTAAAATTGCTGGACCTGGAGCATATACGAAACACATAAGAACGACTGGATTCAAAAAAGAAGCCATTAAAGAAGCAGTTCATTTAAG
>ENA-OSEY01001431-OSEY01001431.1-marine-metagenome-genome-assembly--contig:-NODE-1431-length-16460-cov-2.215895_pt1 | contig 16460 bp, 17 predicted proteins | sample MGYA00248465_ERZ534230 | MGnify/ENA primary metagenome ERZ534230 (study PRJEB26409, sample SAMN06344110) | marine metagenome | isolation source: Sea water from surface | place: Atlantic Ocean:Southern...
GACTCCTTGGTTTAATAAAAATTATTATACATTAAAAAGCGCCAGTATTTTTTCTGAAAAAGAAATAAAGAGAAAAACATTTAGAAATTTTCATAAAGCAAATGTACGTTATATTTTTTCAGGTGGAAGATTAAGTAAATATTAACATTGGGGCGACTGATGGGTCTCGAACCCACGACCTCCGGTACCACAAACCAGCGCTCTAACCAACTGAGCTACAGCCGCCATAAATATTTTTACTTTTATAGTTACTTATAATAATATGAATATATTGTATTAATAAAGGGGAGTAAATGAAAAAAATAGAAGCAATAATCAAACCTTTTAAGTTAGATGAAGTCAAAGAAGCTTTAAGTGAAATAAATATTAATGGTATGACAGTAACTGAGGTTAAAGGTTATGGCCGGCAAAAAGGACATACTGAGCTTTATAGAGGCGCTGAATATAATATTGATTTTCTTCCTAAAATTAAAATTGAAATAGTAATAGAAGACAAAAAGTTACCATCAGTTATTGAAATTATTAAAAAGACAGCTAATACAGGAAAAATAGGAGATGGGAAAATTTTTATTTACAATGTTGAAAAAGCTATAAGAATTAGAACTAATGAAGAAGATGAAAAAGCTATCTAAATCATATTTTTATTACTATTAATATTGACAGAATAAAAAAACTAAATATTATTATTAAACGTTCAATCTACATTTGTAGATCGGAAGTAAGCTTATGCTGAAGGAACGCGGTATCGTTGCTCATAAATGGTAAATATCCATACCGTAATCAAAAATAAGCATTTTTTTAATAGATTATTAGGAGTAATTAATGACAGAAAAAATATTTAAAATGATAAAAGATAATGAAGTTAAATTCGTTGACTTCAGGTTTACTGATCCTAGAGGAAAATGGCAACATACTGCTCAAACTGTAGAAAGTGTTGATGAGGAATTATTGACAAATGGAATAATGTTTGATGGTTCGTCTATATCTGGTTGGAAATCTATTAATGAGTCAGATATGATTTTGAAGCCAGACTTGGATACTGCAGTTATGGATCCATTTACTGCACAACCTCAATTAATAATATTTTGTAATGTTATTGAACCATCAACAGGCGAAATGTATTCTCGCTGTCCTCGTTCTACAGCAGTAAGAGCGTCTAATTATTTAAAAGAAACAGGCATAGCTGATACAGCTTTTTTTGGCCCTGAAGCTGAGTTTTTTGTTTTTGACGACGTTAAGTGGAATGTTTCAATGAATGATACTTTTTATCAGATTGACTCAGATGAAGGTCCATATAACTCCGGAAATAGTTTTGACGGAGGAAATATTGGACATAGACCGTCTGTTAAAGGTGGATATTTTCCAGTTCCTCCCGTTGACTCAATGACAGATATGAGAGCTGAAATGGTAGGAACAATGATGGAAATGGGAATTGAAATGGAAAAACACCATCATGAGGTAGCTCCATCTCAAAATGAATTAGGACATAAATTTGACAAGCTATTGTCTTGTGCAGACGGCATGCAAAAATATAAATATGTTGTTCATATGGTAGCTCATTCTTATGGAAAAACTGCTACTTTCATGCCTAAACCTGTTATAAATGATAACGGTTCTGGAATGCATTGTCATCAATCTCTGTGGAAAGATTCAAAACCTCTATTTGCAGGTTCTGAATATAGTGGTCTTTCTGAAACTGCTTTATATTATATTGGTGGTATAATTAAGCATGCAAAAGCTATTAATGCTTTCACCAATTCTTCAACAAATAGTTATAAAAGATTAGTGCCTGGTTTTGAAGCTCCAACAATTTTAGCATATTCTGCTAGAAATAGATCAGCATCAATCAGAATACCATATGCTGAAGGAGAGAAAGCAAAGAGAATTGAAGTAAGATTTCCTGATGCTGCATCAAATCCTTATCTAGCATTTTCTGCTATGCTAATGGCTGGATTAGATGGAATTAATAATAAAATACATCCTGGTGATGCTATTGATTTTGATTTATATGAAGCATCTGAAGATCAATTAAAAAGTCTTAATACCGTAGCAACTTCTTTAGAAAATGCGTTAGATGCATTAGAAAAAGATACAGCTTTCTTAACGCAAGGAGGAGTTTTTACTGAAGATCAAATTAAAGGTTATATAGAACTTAAAAGAGAAGAAGTAAGTAGATTAAATAATACAACTCATCCTGTTGAGTATGATATGTATTACAGTGTATAAACTTTAACTTATGGGCAATTGTCTTGGTTTACCATCCAAGTCAATTGCCACATAAATAAAAGTTCCATTTGTAACATCTTGCGGCTGTTTACTTTCTAGGCCCTGAGCGGTAACCCTTAAGTTAATAGAAATAGAAGAATTTCCAGTTTTTAATATGCTACCATAGCAGGTTACAGTATCTCCAACTTTAACTGGCAATAAAAACTTCATGCCCTCTATAGCAACTGTTGCTACCCTTCCTTTTGCAATTTTCTTAGCTAAAATACCGCCCGCAACATCCATTTGGCTTAAAAGCCATCCTCCAAAAATATCTCCATTTGGATTAGTATCTGCTGGCATAGCAACAGTTTTAGTTAAAACTGTTTCATTATGATCTATCATATTGTTATTCCTTAATGCTATTAAATAACATATATTAAAAATAAAAAAAATTTAATATGAAAAAATATGACTTTGATTTAGGAATTTTTAAAGGTAAAGTATATACTGATGGTCTTTTTAAAGATACTTCTATAGGTATTAGAAAAAATAAAATAGCTCACATTGGTGAGCTAAAACCAGAAAATTGTCTGCAATCTATTGAATTTGAAAATAAATATATATTACCTGGAATGATTGATACACAGGTTCATTTCAGAGAGCCTGGGCTAACTCACAAAGAAGATATATACCATGGTACAAAAGGAGCATTATTAGGAGGAATAACTTCTATTTTTGAAATGCCTAACACATCACCTGCAACAATTGATGAAATAGAATTTCAAAAAAAAATAAAGATTGCTGAAACAAATAGTTGGACTAATTTTGCTTTTTTTATAGGTGCATGCAAGGCTAACGTCTCTAAATTAGATGAACTAGAAAAAATGAAAGGATGTGCAGGAATAAAAATATTTATGGGATCATCTACTGGCAACCTATTAATATCTGAAGAAGAAGACTTAGAAATAGCTCTAAAAACATGCAAAAGAAGAGTAGCAATACACTCAGAAGATGAAAAGAGGTTAATTGAAAGATTTAAAACAATAAATAAATCAAATGGTGTGATAGAACATGAAAAATGGAGAGATTCTTTATCAGCAATAATTTCTACAAAAAAAGTTTTAAAATATGCTAAAAAATATAATACAAAAGCTCATATTCTTCATATATCTACAGCTGATGAAATTCAATTATTACAAAATAAAGGAAAGTTTATAACTGTTGAAGTAACGCCTCAGCATTTAACACTTTTTTCTCCAGACTGTTACAATAAATTAGGTACATTAGCTCAAATGAATCCGCCAATAAGATCAATAGAACATCAAACAGGTTTATGGAAAGGGATTAGCAATGGAACTGTTGATGTTATTGGTTCAGATCATGCTCCACATACTATTGAAGAAAAAGAAAAAAAATGGCCTAATTCACCTTCAGGAATGCCAGGAGTTCAGACTTCTTTATCAATTATGCTTAATCACGTTAACAATAAAAAGTTGTCTTTACAAAAATTGATTGAATTGTTTTCAGAAAATCCATGTAAAATTTATAACATTAAAAATAAGGGCTTCATAAAAAAAGGCTTTGATGCTGACTTAACAGTTGTAGACCTTAAAAAAGAAATAATAATAGAAAATAAAAACATAGTATCAAAAAGTGGCTGGTCTCCTTTTAATGGAATGAAATTAAAGGGAAGTCCTATTGCTACTATTATAAATGGCTCCGTAAAAATGTTAGAAGGAAAAATCTTTGAGAAACCTAACGGAAAAGTTGTTAATTTTAATTAAATCAATTTTTTTATTATTTTTACTAAAAAGCAAATTATTTGCTCAAACTTTTGAATATTCTGAAAATTATTTAGAAGCTCCTTTAATTTTTTCCCATGAGACCACTTTAGAAGGCATTAGCAAAATTGTTCCTATAGGAGGAGATTTTTCTAAATATTCAAAAATTGAACTAAGTAAAGTTAAAAATGATATAATAGAACCTACAGCATGGCTAAAAGATAAAATATACGATGAAACAGGAGAAATTGTAGAATTAGAAAATACTCTTAGAAGTGAAGATAGTCCCTTATCTGACCCTATATTTGATCAATTTAAACATCTACCTATGTATATTGATAATACTATAGAACAGCTAGCTTCAAATCCTCTAATATTTTGTAATCAAGTCTCTAAACAATATAATAAAAATGGTGTATTTTTTGAATTAAACTGTACCATCCCTTTTGGCTTTTTTAATAAATATCTAATTTTAAGACTACAATTTCAAGACATGGTATGGTACTTTAGTAAAATTACTAGTTTAAATTATTACAGATTAAAAGATTTATTAATTATTGCTGAAACATTTAATGTAAAAAAATGAAAAACTTTAAAGAACAAAATAGTTTGAAAGAAATTAAGAAAGAGTTTAATTACAAAGATCCCTTTCTATTAGAAGAGCAACTCTATGAAGATGAGATTTTAATCAGAAATACTGCTAGAGATTTTGCAACTAAAGAATTATTACCAAAAATAATAGAGGCAAATAGAAATGAGGTATATGATAATGACCTATTTAAAAAACTTGGTAAAATTGGTTTATTGGGTGCACAAATAAAAGGATATGGTTGTTCTGGTGTTTCCTCAGTATCATATGGACTTATTGCAAAAGAAATAGAAAGAGTTGACTCTGCTTATAGGTCATGTTTCAGCGTTCAATCAAGCTTAGTTATGCAACCAATATTTGATTATGGATCTGAAGAACAAAAGAAAAGATGGCTTCCTGAATTAGCAAAAGGAAATTTAATAGGATGTTTTGGTTTAACTGAGCCAGACCATGGTTCAGATCCTTATTCCATGATAACAAAGGCAAAAAAGGTTGATGGAGGTTATCAGCTATCAGGGTCAAAAAACTGGATATCAAATAGTCCTATAGCTAATTTATTTCTAATATGGGCAAAAGATGAGAATAATATTATAAAAGGTTTTATAATTGAAAAAAACTCTAAAATAAAAGGCTTAGAGACACCTAAAATTGAAGGTAAATTTGCTTTGAGAGCTTCTCCAACTGGTATGATACAAATGGATGAAGTTTTTGTGCCTAATGAGAATGTATTAAAATATGCACAAGGATTAAAAGCACCTATGACCTGTTTAACTTCAGCAAGATATGGAATATCTTGGGGAGTTCTTGGAGCTGCTGAGTTTTGTTGGCTATCAGCTAGAGAATATGTTTTAGAGAGAAAACAATTTGGAAGGCCTCTAGCTTCTAACCAATTAATACAAAAAAAACTTGCAGATATGCAATGTGAAATAGCTATCGCTCAACAAGCAACATTAAGGGCAGGTAGATTAAAAGATGAAAATAAATCGAATAATGAAATGATTTCTATATTGAAAAGAAACAATGTTGGTAAAGCACTAGATATTGCAAGAACTGCTAGAGATATGCATGGAGGAAACGGTATTTCTGATGAATACCATATTATTAGGCACATGATGAACTTAGAAGCCGTCAATACCTATGAAGGCACCCATGATATTCATGCACTTATATTAGGCAGAAGCCAAACAGGAATACAAGCCTTTAAATAGTAATTACTTATTTTTTAAACAAGCTTTTAATAATTGCACTATAATCCAAATTATTTTTATCTTTTCTACAGAATGAATTATATAAATCAAATGCCTTTTTGCCCATAAATATATTTAAAGAAATCTTTTTTGCCATTTGTTTAGCTATACTTAAATCCTTTAGAATAAGTTTTGCAGCATAGCCTGGTTTAAAACGATTGTTTGCAGCTGCAGTTTTAATAATACCTTTAATAGGTAAATGATTTAACATTGCCCATGATGAGCCACTAGACTTTGATGAAATCTCAAAAAAAGTCTTTTGTGAAATTCCATATTTACTTGCTAAAGTAAAAGCCTCACTTACTCCTATCATGTTTATACCTAGCATCATGTTATTGCATGCTTTTACAATTTGACCAGATCCACTTTTTCCGACATAAATTATATTTTTTCCCAATACACTTAAAATTTCTTTTGCATCATTATATGTATTTTTTTTTTCCTCCAACCATAATAGTTAAAGTTGCTTGTTCTGCTCCTGATACTCCACCAGATACTGGAGCATCTATAAATTTAACACTTTTTTTTGTAAAAGCATCTGAGATTTTTAGAGTAGTCTCATAATCAACCGATGAACAATCAATAAATATAGAATCTTTTTTAATAAAATTAATAATACCATTTTTTCCTAAAACTAAATTTGATAAAGCTTTACCATCAGGAAGCATACTAATAAATACATCACTTTTACTTGATAAGTCTTTATAATTATTGCATATTTTTGCTTTGCTTTTATAAAATTTTTTATAATTTTTAGTATTAATATCGTATAAAAATAAATTATATTTTTTTTTAAGTAAATTTAAGGCCATAGGAGTACCCATAGCCCCTAAACCTATAAAGGATATATTTTGCACCTTAAAAAAGTTCCTTTTCCTCTAAGTTTTTAAAATGATCATCAATATGTTTTTCTTCTAATAGGTCTACTGTTATAGGTCTCCATTTAGGATCTCTATCTTTGTCTACTAAGTTCGCCCTGACACCTTCGTAGAAATCATGTCTGTCCATCATAGCTTGGCATATTCTAAATTCCATGCTTAAGCAATCCTTTAAGTTTAAAGATCTAGAAATATCTAATTGTCTAGTTGCAACTCCCATACTAGTTGGAGATTTTTTCTCTAAAATGTTTAATTGCTCTTTACACCATGTAGAGTTTTCTGCTTTTAATGAGTTAATTATTTCTATAATACTTTTTTTATTAAAATGCTTACTTATATCTTGCAAATTTTTTTCTAAAGAAGGCTGTGTTTTATTTTTTTTGTCATATTTTTTTAGAATATTATCAATATCATATTTTGTATATTTTTTTAAATTTAATATTTTTTTAACACACTCATCAACTAAATTATTTTCAATAAAATGTGTTCCTATTTTGGTAAAAATAGAATTATCTCCATCTAATGTTTTTCCAGTTAAGGCTAGGTAAGTCCCAACAAAATGATCTACTCTTGATAGAAAGTAACCTCCTCCTACATCAGGAAATAAACCAATAGCAGTTTCAGGCATAGCAGTGACTGTTTTTTCACTAACTATTCTATGACTTCCATGAACAGATAATCCTAGCCCTCCTCCCATAGCTATACCATTTAATAAAGAAATCCAAGGCTTTTTAAATTTACTAATTTCATAATTTAATAAATATTCTTCTTTAAAAAAGTCATATGATAAATTATTGCCTTCATCATTTTTTGAATGATACACTGAAACTATATCGCCACCAGCACAAAATGCCTTTTCTCCTGCTCCTCTTAGCAATACGCCACTAATATTATCATCATCGTTCCAAGAAGAAATATTTTCGGAAATTATTCTAACCATATTTAAATTTAGAGCATTTAATACTCTCTCTCTATTAAGTGTTAAAATAATAGTAGAATTTTCTTTATTTATTAAAACTTCAGTCATTTATTCTATTTAAGACTATCTCTAGATATAATTAATTTCATTATATCATTAGTGCCTTCTAAAATTTGATGGACTCTACAATCTCTAACCATTTTTTCTATTCCATATTCAGATAGATATCCATATCCTCCATGAATTTGAAGTGCCTCATTACAAATGTTAAAGCAAACATCAGTTGCAAACTTTTTGGCCATTGCAGATTTAATAGTAGTATCACTTTGCTTTAGATCTAGTGCATTAGCAGCTTCATGTACCATTAACCTTGCAGCATTATAATCAGTAATCATATCTGCTATTTTAAATTGGATAGACTGAAATTCTTTTAAAAATTTTCCAAATTGTTTTCTTTCGCTAACATAATCTATACATTTATCTATGCAAAACCTAGCTGCACCTAATGAACAGGACGCTATGTTAATTCTCCCACCATCGAGACCTTGCATAGCTATTTTAAAACCTTCTCCAGGTCTACCTACTATATTTTCGTATGGAACTATACATTCGTCAAAAGAAACTACTCTAGTAGGCTGGTTCTTCCATCCCATTTTTTCTTCATTTTTACCAAAAGAAATTCCATCATAATTTTTTTCAACAATAACGCAGGATGTTTCATTATCTTGGCTTGTTTCAGTTTTCATCATTACAAAATATAAATCAGAAACTCCAGCTCCAGAAATAAAGGACTTAGAACCATTTATATTAAGAGAAGAATTATCTTTGTCTGGTTTACCTTTTGTCTTCATAGCAATAGCATCTGAACCTGAACCTGGTTCAGTTAAACAGTATGAACAAACATTTTCCATACTAGTTATACTTTTCATATATTTATTTTTTAAATCATTATTTCCATATTTACTAAGCATCCACGCAGTCATATTATGAATTGATAAAAAAGCAGAGGTAGATGGACATGCATAAGCTAACTCTTCAAATATTAGAGATGCATCCAATCTAGTAAGACCTGTACCACCATCTTTTTCTGAAACATAAATACCAGCTAGCCCAAGCTCTGCAGACTTTTTAAATACCTCAACTGGAAAATATGCATTTTTATCCCATTTTAAAGAATTATTTTTAATATGTTCATCTGCAAACTGCTTTGTTGAATCCACAAAAGCTTTTTGCTCATTAGTTAAATTTATATTAATATTTAAATTCACTGTTACCTATGTTATTACTCTATAGAAATTAATATAACTTATGAATAATTTTTTATCAAACTTTCCTTATTGTAGACCAAGAAGACTGCGCCAAGAAGATTGGATAAGGCAAATTGTAACAGAAAATTTTTTAAAAATTTCTGACTTAATCCTACCTATTTTCGTAACCTATGAAACTAGAAGTACTGAAATTGATATGATGCCTAATATTAAAAGAAATAATATAAATGATGCAGTTATGCTTGCAAACAAAGCTTATGAAGCAGGGATTAAAGCTGTAGCAATTTTTCCGGAAGTGCCTGAAGAAAAGAAGGATGTTTTTGGCAAGGAAGCATTGAATGAAAATAATATTGTATGTAAGGCAGTAAGAGCAATTAAAAAAAATGTTAATGGAATAGGAGTTATTTGTGACATAGCCCTAGACCCTTATACCATATCAGGACATGATGGAATTTTAGAAAACAATCAGATAGATAATGATAAAACTATAGAGATACTTTGTAAGCAAGCCATAGTAAACGCAGAAGCAGGCTGCGATATTATTGCTCCTTCAGATATGATGGATGGCAGAATTAAAGTTATCAGAGAAAGTTTAGATAAATCGTCATTTCATAATACAATAATAATGTCATATGCTGCTAAATATGCTTCAGCTTTTTATGGTCCATTTAGAAATGCAATATCAGCATCTAATAACCTAGGTCCAAATAAAAAAAAATCATACCAAATGGATTATAATAATAATAATGAAGCCTTAAAAGAAGTGTCTATGGATATAAAAGAAGGTGCAGATATAATATTAATTAAACCAGGCATGCCCTATCTTGATGTACTCAATAAAATTAAAAATACTTTTAATTATCCTACCTTTAGCTATCAAGTATCAGGAGAATATTCTATGCTTATGAAATCTATAGAAGAAGGTTATTTTAAAAAAGAGGATATAATTATTGAAACACTCAGTTGTTTTAAAAGGGCTGGAGCTGATGCAATTTTAACTTACTTTGCTTTGGAGGCTGCAAAAATTTTAAGATCAAAATAATTACAAAATTTTTCCTCTTTCTATTCTAATAATATCTGCCTTGATTTTTTTTGAAAAAGTTTCATCAGATTCAGTAATCATAGTAATTAAATTACTCTTATTCAAACTACTTATTAACTCTACAAGCCTTTCTGCTAAGGCAGGCGCAACTCCTTCAAAAGGTTCATCTAATAACAAAAGTTTTTTTCCAACTACCATGGCTCTAGCAAGTGCTACTAATTTTTGTTGTCCTCCAGAAAGCTGAAAAGCTTGTCTTTCCATAAAATCTTTTAATTCAGGAATAAAAGAAATCACTTCTTCTAAGCTTTCATTTACATTTTTCTTATTTAAACTCCATAATGGCACCATTATATTATCTTTAACAGATAAGTCTGGGACTAACCTTCTATCTTCAGGCATATACCCTATACCTAATTTACTCATATCATGCGTTTTTAAATTATTTAAAACTTTATCATTAAATTTAATATTACCAGTCTTAGCGGGCAATATATTCATTATAGCCCTAATAAGAGTAGTTTTTCCTGCTCCATTTCTACCAATGATACTAGAAAACTTAGAAACTTTAAAAGAAATAGATTGTAATATATTAATATTTTTAATAGAAACCTCTACGTTACTAACCACTAACATTATAAGCCTCCAATTATAAACTTTTTAACATTATTTTGATTAAATACCTTACTAGGTTTATCATCAGCAATAATTTCTCCATTATAAAATGCAACAACTCTTTCAGAAAATTTTTCTACAATTTCCATGTCATGCTCTATAAAAAGAACAGATATATTAAATTCCTTTATAGCCCTAAGAATATTTTTCATTATAATATTTTTTTCATCTGTACTAATACCTGATGTAGGTTCATCTAATAAAATTACTTTTGGCTTTCCGATAATTGCTATTAAAATATCTAGAACTTTTCTTGCTCCTTGAGGAAGTTCTTTTACAGTTTTATCTTTGAATTTGTCAACATCAAAAGAGAATTTTTCTAATAATTTAATTGCATTTTGATAATTTTTTTTAGAATAGGCATCCTCAAAAAATGCGTTTTGTTTATTTTTTGCAACTAATTCAGTAATTATTATATTTTCAAGTACCCCTAAATTTTCAAAAACTTGTGGGATTTGAAATGATCTATGAATGCCAATATTTTTAATTTCTTGTACATTAAATTTTGTGATATTTTTACCTTCGTAAAGTATTGCTCCGCTGTCTGGCTTTAAATAACCTGTAATTATATTACAAAAGGTAGTTTTTCCAGCTCCATTTGCACCAATAACACCTATAATTTCATTTTCATTCATTTTAAAATTTATATTATTTGCAGCCGTAACTGAACCAAATTTTTTATTTAAATTTTTAACTTCTAAAAGCATTATTTTTTCCTTTTATTAAAAATTGACCCTATGCCTTCAGGTAGGTATAAAATTCCTAATATAAGAACAACCCCTATTATCATTTGCCATGTATTTGGAAAATAAAATAATGCATATGACCTAATAAACTCAAAGAAAAGAGATCCAATTAAAGGTGCAAAAACGTTAAGACTTCCTGAAAGAATTGCTACAAAAACAAACTCTCCCGACCTAGTCCAATATGCTGTATCCTCAGGAGTTATATGGCCAATAAGAATTACCATTAGCCCTCCTCCAAGAGCTGCTAATGTACTTGAAAAAATATAAATTTTATGAATTTGTTTATTTATAGAAATTCCTAAATATGAGGATCGAATTTCGTTTTCTCTGATTGCTTCTAGCATTTTACCAGATGGTGACTTTAAAAAATTCATTACTATCATCATCATTAAGCCAGTTAATAAGACAATCAATAAATAAGAAAAGATATTTAACCTTTTTTCATCCTCAATAATATGGCTGAAATAAGTGAGATCTTTAATACCAAATCCATCAGTTGAACCTAATGATACACTTTTGACTATAATACCAAAAAGGATCATCGATAATGCAAGATTAAGCATTGCAAAAAAAATTCCTCTAAACCTTCTCACAAAAAAACCTAAAAAAAAGGAAACAATAAAACCTGCTAAAATAGAAAAAGCAATAAGAACAAAAACTTCTTTAATTTGTAAAAAATTATATGTCATAGCAACTGCATATCCACCTAAACAATAGTACATACCATGTCCAAATGATATTAAACCAGCTCTCATTAGAAGCAATAGTCCAAGGATAACAAGACCATTACAAAAGGACAAAGAAATAGTATTTATTGCATAGTCAGGAAGTAAAAACCAAAAAGAAATAAAAGTAAATAAAAATGCAATTAATATCAACTTATCTTTATTAATTAGACCTCTCATCTTATATCTTTCTAACTTCTTTACTGCCAAAAAGACCTTCAGGCTTAAATGAAAGTATGATTGCCATAACAAAAAAAACAATAAATAGTTCTAATTGTGGAGCATAAAAAATAGCAATAGTTCTTGCTAAACCTATAAATAAAGCTCCTATTGCTGCACCAGTAACACTTCCTAACCCTCCAGTTACCACTACTGCAAAAGCTAAAACTATTACTTCTACACCTATGCCTGGTACCACAGAAATCATTGGTGCTGACACAGCTCCTCCTAAGCAACCTAATAAACAACCAAAAGTAAAAGTGTAAATAAAAAATTTATTAACATTTATTCCAAGAGCAGATGACATTTCTCTATCATTTATTACAGAAAGTAAAAGCTTTCCTATTTTAGTATATTTAATTATAAAATTAAATAAAAACCATATGAAAGCAGCAATACCAATAATTGCCAAGTCGTAAACAACATAAGGAATACTAAAGACATTAATATTACCTAATAACATTCTAGGTTGATAAGGCAAATATGAAGTAGTTCCAAATATTAATTTCATAACATCCTCGAATATAAGGAATAATCCATAAGTTACTAAGACTACCACGATCTCATCTCTAAAATAAATTTTCCTCAAAAAGAATTTCTCAATTAAAACTCCTAAAATAATACCAATAACTAAAGCTGAAATAGGAATAAATAAAAATGACAATGCTTCAAACTCTGAATAATTATTAAAATACCAGCCTATTAACCAAGCATTAGCATATGCTCCAAAAGCATATAGACTGCCATGAGCTACATTCAATACTTTCATAACTCCATAAATTAATGTAAGTCCAGAGGCCACCATGAATAGCCAAGAAGCATAAACTAAACTATCTAAAATTATAAAAGGTATTGAAGCCATAAAAATAATCTCATATTAAAGGTAATGAATTTTTCAAATTAATGCATTAAAATAATTAATATGTTGCAGAATATTAATCAATTCTATTCAATAGCACCTATGATGGGAAAAACTGATAGTTATTTTTGTTTTCTCATGAGCTTAATAAATAATAATATTACTATTTATACAGAGATGATGCATTCAGAAGCTGTAATAAGAACTAATATTTTAAATGAGTATAAAATATTAAAAAACTTCTCAAATATTACAGTACAAATTGCAGGAAATAGACCTACTAGCATGGCTATGGCTGCTAAAAAGATTTCAGAATTAGGTTTTACAGAAGTTAACATAAATTGTGGCTGTCCAAGTAAAAATGTAATAGCTGGTGATTTTGGTTTAATACTATTAAAAAACCCTAAGATAGTAAAAGATTGCGTAAATGCTATTAAAAATGAAACAAATTTAAAAGTTAGTGTAAAAACAAGGATTGGTATTGGCACTAAGTATGATGATGATTTATTAAATAATTTTGTAAGTGAAATAAATATGTCAGGTGTAAATAAATACATTATTCACGCTAGAAATGGAATTTTAGGTAAATTAAGCACAAAAAAAAATCTAAGTATCCCACCATTGAAATATGAAAGAGTATTTAAATTGAAAAAAAAATTTAGCAAAAATAAAATAATAATTAATGGAGGTTTTTTAAATACTTTAGATTTCAAAAAATATAAAAACAAAGTTGATGGAATTATGATAGGAAGAGAAGCTTATAAAAACCCTTGGATTTTTGCAAAAAGTCCTATTACTAATCAACAAAAAGAAGCATTGGTAATAAAGTACATTACCAAACTCAAAAAGCTCTTTACTGGTAAAAGTATTAATAAAAACTCTATCACTCATATACAAAATATTTTTAATAGCACTGATGGTGCTAAAAATTGGAGAAAAGCAGTAAACTTTTCAATTCATAATAATGATTTACAGTATTTACTAAATTATATAAAATCTTCTTAGGCTAAAAATTTGAAAAATAGTATAGTACATAAAATAATTAATTTTCTTTTAATCAGTACTTTTTTACTCTTAATAAACTCATGTGCTTATTTTAGATTAAAAGAATTAGATAAATATAATTTTTCTCAAGATAATATTTATGATTTAGTTAGTAAAGAGTACAAAGAATTTGCTTATTCAGAACTTTATGAGATGCATGATGAATTAGATGCTAATTACTTTGCATTTAAAGCTAACAATATACTTAAAACAAAAATAATTCGAATAGAAAACCCTAATAATTGGAAAATTCCTGATAATTATGAAAATGAAGCTAAAGAGGAATATAAAAGAATTAGTTCTCTTTTAAAAGAGGAATTTACTTTTCAATATCCAAAATTAGTTGCTGAATTAGTTTCAGGATATGATTGCTGGTTAGAACAAATAGAAGAAAACTGGCAAATTAAGGATATTGAATATTGTAAAAATAAGTTTACTAATGCATATAAAAAAATTTTAGCTTCTGAAATAAATAGACAATCAATAAGTAAAAAACAAAAATCTGAAATCAGTTCTAGTTCAGTATCAGAAAAAAATAAGTCTTATTTTATTAAAAGAGATAAAACTAAAAGTGTTTTAGTATTTTTTAATTACGATAGTCATAAATTATCAATTACTGAAAAAGATAAACTGGATAACTTTATTTCTACCATAATAAAAACAGATTCTAACCCAATCATCATTTATGGGCATACTGATACAAAAGGATCAAAAGAATACAATTTAATTTTGTCAGAGCAAAGAGCCTTAAGTGTTTCTAAATATTTTAGAAAAAAGGGTATTAATAATAAGCTCATTATTAAAAGTTACGGCGAAGACTATCCCTTAATAATAACTGGTGACAACATAGAAGAAGAAAATAATAGAAGAGTAGAAGTTATTATTAATAATTAACAGGAAAAATAAATGATACCAAGATATTCAACAGCAATTATGGAAACTATTTGGGAAACTGAAACTAAATATAAAATTTGGCTTGAAATAGAAATTCTAGCTTGCGAAGCAATGGAAAAAATTGGAAAAATACCTAAAGGAACTTCACAAAATATTAGAAAAAAAGCTAACTTTGATGTAAATAAAGTATTGGAAATAGAAAAAGAGACTAAACATGATGTTATAGCATTTTTGACCAATGTTGCAGAATATGTTGGAAAAGAATCTAAATTTATTCACCAAGGCATGACCTCATCAGATGTATTAGATACTTGCTTATCGGTTCAGTTACAAAATTCTTCTAAAATCCTTATACAAAGTCTAAAAAGCCTATTAATTACTTTAAAGAAAAAAGCATTAGATTATAAATCATTAATTACTATAGGAAGAAGTCATGGTATCCATGCAGAACCTACAACTATTGGATTGAAATTTGCTTATGCCTATGCTGAGTTTAAAAGAAATTTAAAAAGATTAGAGATAGCACAAAAGGAGATTTCTATTTGTAAAATTTCTGGTCCAGTTGGAACTTATTCAAGTATTTCGCCATCAGTTGAAGCTTACGTAGCAAAAAAATTAGGTTTAAAAACAGAAGATGTATCTACTCAAATTATTCCTAGAGACCGGCATGCTGCCTTTTTTAGTGCGCTATCTATACTAGCTGGTTCAATTGATAGGCTAGCTACTGAAATTAGACATTTACAAAGAACAGAAGTACTTGAAGCTGAAGAAAGTTTTGGAAAAGGACAAAAAGGTAGTTCGGCTATGCCTCATAAAAGGAATCCAGTTTTATCAGAGAACTTATCAGGGTTATCTAGGTACATAAGAAACTTATGTCAAACTAGTTTAGAGAATATTGTTTTATGGCATGAAAGAGATATCTCTCATTCATCTGCTGAAAGAATTATGTGTCCTGATATTACAATAGCAATGGACTTCTCTTTAAAGAGATTAAATAATGTAGTTAGCAACCTTATTATTTATCCTAAAAATATTCAATATAATTTAGATAAGTTAAAAGGCCTACATTTTAGTCAAAATGTAATGCTTAAATTAATAAGCAAAGGATTGCTTCGCGAAGAGGCCTATGGGTTAGTACAACAAAATGCAATGAAAACTTGGAAAAATATTAATAGTAAAAATAGTAAAAGTTTCTATCATAATTTAAGTAATGACAAAAAAGTAGGTAGTTTATTAAAAAATAAAGAATTAAAAAGTATCTTTAATAATAAAACATACTTAAAAAATATTAATGTAATTTATAAAAGGATTTTTAAAAATAATTAATAAATTTCCTTCAAGTTAACAATAACATAGTGTTAATGTAAAAAAG
>ENA-OSEY01001432-OSEY01001432.1-marine-metagenome-genome-assembly--contig:-NODE-1432-length-16459-cov-2.892626_pt1 | contig 16459 bp, 18 predicted proteins | sample MGYA00248465_ERZ534230 | MGnify/ENA primary metagenome ERZ534230 (study PRJEB26409, sample SAMN06344110) | marine metagenome | isolation source: Sea water from surface | place: Atlantic Ocean:Southern...
CCTCCGGGAGAGAGGGAACCGTCGCATACGTTGGTTGAGGGCGGGGGAAGAGCATTTTCACACACTCATCACCCGCACAAGAGAGAACCTACTCCAGAGGAAAAAGGTTTTCTTTCGCTCGTGAATTCAACTGCCAAGTGCAACAAATGAATGATTCACGAAGAATAACTGAATCGGTGTTTTCATTCTTCCACATAAGGGTTAAGGTTTATTTGTTATCAGAACTGAAGGAATATGAAAAGTACAGAACGATTTAGAAAAGATAAAAAACATTTTTCTCCATGAAATTAATAAATGTAGGGATTATTGGATTGGGAGTGATTGGGAAAAGAATGGCACAGAATATGGGAGTTCACCCAAAATTCAATATCCTTGGAGGATATGACATCAGCGAAAAGAAAAAATCTGAATTCAGCAACGAGTTCCCTGAAATCAAGACTTACTCTTCAGCTGAGAAACTTTTAAGGGAAACTGAATTAGACCTTCTCTATATCGGGACCCCACCAGCCTCACATGCCGAATATGTCAAAATGTCAGCATCAAGAAAGTTGGCCATTTTTTGCGAGAAGCCTCTTTGTGTTGATGATTCTCAGGGAAGTGAACTGGTTAAAATCGTTGAATCAAACAAAATCTTTAATGCAGTTAACTTTGTATATTCATCAGCACCCGCGGCAGAAGCGGCCAATGAATATATTTCTTCAGGAGAATTAGGAGATCCCATTGGAATCGATATCAGTCTAACCTTCAGTCGCTGGCCCAGAAAATGGCAGGAAGATGCTGCTTGGTTAGCTGAAAGTGAAGAAGGCGGGTTTATGAGAGAAGTGAGTTCTCATTTTTTTTACTTAAGTTACCGGCTCCTGGGATTGCTGAAATGGGTAGGAACTCCAATCATTAATCGACCAACCCCAAAAGCTGCCGAAGTATTTTTCCAGGGAAGTTGCACCATTGATGACATTCCATTGACGATTAACGGTTGTGTCGGTGGTAAGGTAAATGACATTGTTGTGTGGAGGTTAAGAGGTACTCGGAGCAGTCTGAGGATCTTCAATTGGTATCATCTGGAAAGACAAGGTGAGATCGATTCAAGCCTCATTCTCTCTGAAGCCGAGTCAAAACCCCAGGCAGCCTACATGGCTCAATTGGATAAATTGGCAAAGCAAATGAACAATGAAAAGGTGTCATTGGCGGACTTTAATGATGCCTTCCAGATACAAAAATTAGTCGAGGAAGGACTTCGCAGATCCATACAGATTTAAGATATAAATTTTGGTTATCTCAGTCAGAAAAATCCTAAGATTTCAATGGATTTTGGAAATCCGCATTCTCCAGTAATTTCCAACAAAAAAAATCACACAATCACAAAAACTTCTTTTTATTATGCACTCAATGAAAACCACATAAGAACAATTCCTCAATTTTTTGACTGTCTTAAACTCGTCAATCCAATCCCGGTGGCATCAAATCCACCATCGGCAGCAATGATCTGTCCGTTGATGTAACTGGCAGAATCACTGCAAAGAAACCAAACCGCGTCTGCAATTTCCTCTTCAAGCCCATAACGATTGAGAGGAATCACATCATGATAGTCGGATCGTATGTCTGCAGTATGGACTTTTTTGGCCATTGCGGTGTCAACAGGCCCTGGAGCTATTGCATTCACCCGGATACCTTTATTTCCCAACTCAGCAGCCTGTTGTTTGGTTAAATGCATCAATGCTGCTTTGCTGGTTCCATAGGCAATCCGAAGGGTACTCGCACGAAGTCCAGAAATGGAAGCAATGTTGACAATACTGCCTCCTTCGTTTTTCAGCATGAATGGCGCACAGGCTTGAGTGCAGATGAATGGACCATTGAGATTGACTGCAAGAATACGTGACCATTCCTCGTATGTCGTTTCAAGCATCGGCTTAAACTCGGCTATGCCAGCATTGTTGACCAGCACATCAATACGTCCAAACTCTTCGACCACCCGGTTGACGGATTGATCGACCTGATCGGGTTCAGCAACATCACATTCGAGTCCAAGAACATTTTTGGTATCGAAAACTTGCTTCGCCGTCTGTGAAAGCGTTTTTTGATCAATGTCCAAAATGGCGATTCGGTAACCCTCTTCCAGGAATTTCTTTGAAATGGCTAATCCAATGCCCCTGGCTGCACCAGTTACAACCGCAACTTTCATAATCAAAGGAGGTGATTGGTTTTTAGAAATTGCTGCAAATTGAATGCTCAGTAAAAGAGTCAGAATTCCCAGCCTGATCATTGAAAAGTCTGGATGCTAAAACAAAATAACTTTAATTGTAAGAAAATAATATCTGCGAATGAAACCAGAGATCTTCTTAAAATCTCAAACAGTCTGGAAGGAAATATAGGACATAAACGACAACTCCAAATGATTGATTAAAATAATTTATTGTCAATAAAGTGTTTTAATCATCATCCAACTTCTTTTCATCAAAATGAAAAACTCATCTTTAAACCAGATAGAGATAAACTCATTTTCTTCAGAAAACTATTTTAAATAATAATGTTTTTGTGATTTTAATTGACCATCTAATTCAAAAACATATGGAACACCAGTAGGAATATTCAAATCTTTAATTTCATCATCAGAAATTCCGTTGAGATGTTTAACCAGCGCCCGGAGAGAATTTCCATGTGCAACAATCAACACCTTTTTTCCTGATTTAATGGATGGTTCTATCGATTCATTCCATAGTGGAAGTAACCGATGCAATGTGTCTTTTAAGCTTTCAGTGGAAGGGAGCTGATGCTGTCCCAGCCCCCTATAACGTTGATCAAATCGTGGATGTCTTTTATCATTTAGATCCAGAGCAGGAGGAGAAACCTGGTAACTTCTTCGCCAGATAAAGACCTGTTCCTCCCCATATTTTTCTGCCGTTTTAGTTTTGCTCAATCCTTCTAAAGCCCCATAGTGCTGCTCGTTGAGACGCCAGTCATGAATGGTGGGAATTTCGATGGGCCCCATTTCACTGAGGCAGATTTCCATGGTCTTAATGGCCCTTTTTAGGACAGAAGTAAAAACTACATCAAACCTGAAGTTTTGTCCTTTTAACAACAAGCCAGAACGTTTCGCTTCTGACATTCCTTTCTCTGTGAGTCCGATATCGGCCCATCCGGAAAAACGATTTTCCAGATTCCACTCGCTTTCTCCGTGTCGTAATAGGACAAGTTTGAACATATATGATTAAGAATCGTGAATCAGACAGGGATTATTAATGGTTTTGGATGAAAATCTTATTTGAATGGGCTTCAGAGCAACGTAGATTCTTAATATTTGATTTATGTTAGTATTGAATAAAATTTAAATCATGAATTTAAGTTTTTTTAAAATATTTTCATCTTTTTTTAATAAATGAGATTTGATCGAATTTCATGAGATGATGAAAAAATTATTTTACACTTAATGATTTTCTAATGTATATCAAAAAGATTGGATTACAAAGAAAGAAATCGAGATTTGAATGAAAAAAGATCCTTTTTTTGGATTCATTGTCATTTGAATTACAGATCAGATTTTCTTGACCCGTAGAGGTGGATAAATGAAACGAAAATGGACTTGAAGCAGGTCTTCTTCATGATCTTCAGGAAGTGGAGGAAGTTGGGATGAAGAGAGAACCGCATCTAGAACGGACTGTTCCATCTCCCTCGAAGCACGATGAATCTGGGTTACTTCATAGGTATTCAGTTCACCACTCCGATTGAGGCTGACCAGCACGAACACCTCACCTCCCTGGGGATGAAGCCTTGAAACGTAATCCATCGGAGGATTGTTGCGCCAATGATAAACCAACGCCTTTGCCCAGCGCCCCATGTAGGATTCGTAAGGCCAGTCGTAACTGCTCAGAGTAAAAAATCCGGAACCTTGTCTTGAAGCTCCAGGACTTCCCGGAGGCGGCGGAGGTCCCTCCTGATCCTCACCAGGAATTTCTGAAAGCCATGCATTTTGAATCAAGCTTCTTAATCCGGGAGAGTTTGATTTTTCCTCGGATTGTGGAACAGACTTTCTCAACATCCAGTTTTCCGGAAGCGGTTCCAATTTTCCGACTTCGGGTTTTTCCTGAGCAACCTCTTCAAATTGATCTTCGAGAGCTTGGGGAGGTAAAAAGGCAAGGGAATCTTCCAGTTCATTTTCCTCACTGCTCTCTTTTGGACTCTCTGTTTGGGAACGAATGGAATCCGAGGATGACTTCGATGGATCCTCTTTGGAATTCAGCGGGATTTTCAGGGTTTTCTTAATCCCTGCAGGTTCGGAAGGAAGTCCCTGAGAAATCTCTGATTTTTCTGAATCTGGATTTTTCTTAGCGGTTTTGAGCATCTTCATGCTCAGTTTTTCAGCAGGCTCCTTTTGGATCAGATCATTGAGTTTATCCGGTTCTTCGGTTTCTTCCGGAACCGGAATAGGTATCTGAGCCTTTGTTTTTTTCTGGATTGGTTTTTGTGGGGGCGGAAGCCATTCGACCCTCAAGAATTGAGGTTTTTTGGGTTTTTGGCGCAACCAGTCAGAAAGCAGCCAGATGATCAAAAAATGAAGGATCAGGGTCAGCAGAAGTGCAAGGACCCAAAAATGCCTAGGAGTGCGTGAAGATAATAGAAGGTTGGTTTTCCAGGAAGAGACGGTAGAATCCATGGAACCGTTGGTTCTTCTGGGATTTCAAATGGACCGAACACCCTCCTGGAATTGCCCGATCAGTCCGGAGAAACATTTAATGGAAGGAAAACTCAGCTTCCGGAATCGATCACTCGTGGAACCTTGAAGAATCCATTCTCAAGGTAGGGACTGAAATCTTGGGGAGAAACCGGTGATGTTATTCTTTCATCTTCACGGCCTTCACCGGGAAGGTGAATCGATTGCTCTTCAACTTCCTCACCCAGTTCTGCGGTCTTCAGCACCTCAAAATGTTCAAGGATGGTGTTGAATTCCTTGGCATATTGTTCGGTTTCTTCCTCGCTCAGTTCGAGGCAGGAAAGCCGCGCGATTTTTTTGACTTCGTCAACGGAAATCATTTATTTCATCAACCTTACTTCAGCCTGTGCCACGAGCTTGTCATCAACACTCGCTTTTCCGTCAAAAACCCAGAAATTCTTCCGTCGGTTGGAAAGGGTTGTTTCCAGGATCAACTGATCTCCCGGCACCACCGGTGCGCGGAACTTGGCATTGTTGATCCCCGCAAAAAAGAACAGGCTTTCCTCTTCTCCTTCTGAAGCAGAATGGATGACCATCCCGGCGGTCTGAGCCAAAGCCTCAATCATCAGGACCCCCGGAAATACAGCCTGCTGAGGAAAGTGCCCCTGAAAGACTTCTTCATTCGCAGTGATGTTTTTCAAGGCTTTGCAATAGGTTCCTGCTTCGACTTCAAGAACCCGATCAATCATCAAAAACGGATACCGGTGGGGTAATATCCCTTTGATCGCCTCGAGATCCTTCATCACTCGTTGGCTTTCAGAGAATTGTAGTGATCGATGACTTTCTGGGTGAAATCCGTGGTTTCCTGTTTCATGTAGAGGATAACCTGGGCCGCATTCTTCTCCAGGACCAGGTCATATTTATCGCGGATGGAAACCGTGCGGATGGCACCTTTAAGCTCACGGAATATTTCTTCAGTAAAACGACGTTCTTCACCGCGAAGCTGCTGTTCAAACTGCTGGACCTTTGCACGCAGAGCTTGTTGACCCTGTTGAAGCTGCTGCTGTTTCTGCTCTTTGGCTTTGGGAGTCAGAAGAGGATTGCTGCGTAATTCCTCGGCCAGTTCTCGAAGTTCCTCTTCTTCGAGTTTGAATTCCTGCTGTTTTTGGCGGCCCTTGGTTTCAAGCACATTTTTGGAACGAATCCCGGCTTCCGATTCATTGAGGGCACGGTTGAGGTCCACGACTCCGATTTTCATCGCCCAGGCATGACTGCCTGCAATGAAAAAAAAGAGAAAGATGAAATGGAGGATTCGCATTTAGAAGATATACCAAATGACGGTCAGGGTACCGATCGCAAAAATCAAAGCATAGGTTTGCATGACCCCGTCCTGAAGTCCCCGAATGAGCCCGCCGGCCCCTCGGGAAATCACTCCGGAACCATTCACCGAACGGTCGATGACATTTTTGTCGAAAGCCTGCCAGAGCAGGTGGGTGCTGAGCAAACGCCCGGGTGTAACGATCAGAGCCTGATAGATTTCATCCACATACCATTTATTCAGGGAAAGGTCATACAGCGTGCGCCAGCTTGCACTGAGCCTTCTTGCCGCTTCAAGGCTTCCACTGTACATCCTTCGCGCCCAGAACCAACCGAAGAGGGCAAGGACGACCGAAAGGATCATCAGCATGATCTCAGTGTCAACGGATCCATGGGCTTCGCCGGGAAGTTTTGCAAAGAAGTCATGAAAATACAGTTCCATCCCGTTCGGAAGAAAATGGAGCGCATGAGGTACTCCAAAAAATCCGCCGAAGATGGAAAGCACCGCCAAAATCATTAACGGTCCTGTCATGCTCCATGGCGATTCATGCAGATGCGATTGGAGATGGGAATCGACCCTCGAATTTCCATGGAAGGTCAGATACATCATCCGGAACATATAAAAGGAGGTTAATCCTGCAGTTAGGAACCCGAGTGCCCAGAAAACACCTCCACCGAGGGGAGAACTGAAGGCTTTCCAAAGGATTTCATCCTTACTGAAAAAACCTGAAAAGAACGGAATTCCTGCAATCGCCAGGGTCCCAGCCATCATGGTGAGGTAAGTAATGGGAAGTTTCTTTCTCAAAGCCCCCATCCTCATCATATCCTGTTCATGATGCATCGCGTGAATCACTGATCCTGACCCCAGGAAAAGCAGAGCCTTGAAGAAGGCATGGGTCATGACGTGAAAAATACCCGCCGTGAAGGCGCCCACACCCATGGCAAGAAACATATACCCCAACTGACTCACGGTGGAATAGGCCAGAACGCGTTTGATGTCGGTTTGGGTGATGGCAATGGTGGCAGCCAGCAGAGCAGTCACCGTTCCGACTACGGCGATTACATTCATTGTTACAGGGGCCAGCATAAACAGGTGGCTGAGTCGGGCAACCATGTAGAGCCCGGCAGTAACCATTGTGGCCGCATGGATCAGGGCGGAAACTGGTGTCGGACCTTCCATCGCATCGGGAAGCCATACATAGAGCGGAATCTGCGCCGATTTCCCAGTTGCTCCAAGAAAAAGCAGCAAGGTGATCACCGTCACCAAAACGCCTCCGTATTCAAATTGGGCTGCAGCCTGGGCATTGACCGTGTTGAATTCAAGACTGCCGATACTGAGGAAAATCAAGAGCACTGCGGAAAGCACTCCAAAATCTCCTACACGATTAAACAAAAACGCTTTTTTGCAGGCTTCTGCAGCGGAATGTTTCTCAAAGTAATAACCGATCAGGAGATAAGAACAGAGACCCACCCCTTCCCAACCGACAAACATCAGCAGGAAGCTGTCACCGAGAACCAAAATCAGCATGAAGAAGACAAAAAGGTTGAGGTAGGCAAAAAAACGATAGTAGCCCGACTCCCCCTTCATGTAGCCGATGGAATAAACATGGATCAGAAAACCCACCCCAGTGATGATCAATAGGTAAAGCCCTGAAAGTTCATCGACCTGGAAGCTGATATTGACCTGGAAAGAGCCTGCGGCCATCCAGGTATAGAGGTTTTCGATGATGCGGTGCCCCTCGGTCTTGAGCATCTCAAAGAAAAGCACAACGGACTGGAGGAAAGCCAATCCAATTGACATCGGCCCGACAAAGCTAACAAATCGGGTACCAAAAAATTTCCCAAGAAATCCATTGAGCAAGAAGCCCAACAGCGGAAATGCGGGAATCAGCCAGATTTGTGACATTCCTTTACCACTTCAATAGATTGAAATCATCAATGTTGAGCGATTTTCGCGTCCGGTAGATGGCGAGAATGATAGAGAGTCCCACTACCGCTTCTGCCGCTGCCACAACGATGATGAAAAAGATGAAAACCACTCCGGTCATTGAATCCAGGGAACGGGCAAAGCCGATGAAAGACAGATTCACTGCGTTCAGCATCAACTCGATGCTCATGAAAATGACAATCACGTTGCGCCGTAACATTACTCCGAGCACTCCGATTGAAAACAAAAGGGCGCTGAGGATGAGGATGTGGGTGAGAGGTATCATCTTGATTTCAATTGAAACGTCGTTTGGCAATCACTACTGCACCGATCACCGCGACCAAAAGAAGTATGGAAATGATTTCGAAAGGCAGCACGTATTCGGTGAAAAGTAATTGTCCAATCAGGGTAATGGAGCCGATTTCCTCAATTTTTTCCAGAGGGTAGTTTCCTTTTTCACCCAGCGTCAAGGCGCTGTCTGAGAAGATTGAAGCAACCTGTATGAAAATTCCCCCGGTGATGATCACCGCCAGCATCTTGGCCGCATCCCACTTTACTGCTACCTGGGACGGTTCGTTGGTTGAAAGGAGCATCAACACAAAAAGGAAAAGTACCATGATTGCCCCTGCATAAACCAGAACCTGTATGACTGCCACAAATTCTGCGTTGAGCATGACATAGATGCCTCCCAGACAGAAAAAAGTTCCGACGAGCATCAGTGCACAATGGATCGGATTTCTCATGAAAAGAACTCCAAAAGCGCAAATGATGCTGATTGCGGCAAATATGTAAAAGAGGGTCAGCATGAGGGTTTGATGGGGCGTTTTGTTGGTTTAGATCTTTTTCAGGCCGTTTTTGAAAGTTCCGAAACTTCGTTACGTCCCGGGTCCTCATCAAATTGAGCCGCATTGATTCCGTCACTGCCAATGGATTCCCACTGCAGTCCCTGGAATCCTTTTTCATTTTCTGACAATTCCTGGAACACCGCTTCCGCAGAGTCAGCCTTGTTGTCTACATCCAGTAATTCCATCAGTCCACAAAGAACCATCCAATCAGGACGGGTCTTGTGAAAAGCTCTTATGGCTGTGTTGACCCTCTGCACACGTCCTGCCTTATTCGTGTAAGTCGCGTCTTTTTCGGAATGCAGCCTACCCGGCAAAGTCACATCCGCTGTTTCGCTCCAACCACTTTGCCAGGCAGCAATATTGATAACCAAAGAAATGTTGCCGGCTTGGGAAAGCAGGTTTTCATCTTCAAAGGGTTTCCCGAAAACCAGCAAGACCTTGGTCCCAGTAGGAATTTTGGAGGTCACTTCTTCGGATGACTTCGCTCCCTTCAATCCCAGCATCCGTGCCCCGGCACGATTTGGGTTTTTGTCACTGGTAATCAGTGAGTTGATGAAAAAATCAGATACCGGCTGTTCCCATTCCACATCAGGGAAGAATAGTTGATCCGAATCAAATCCCTCTTTGAGGAGTTTTTTGAAGAGATATAGTTCTTCGTTGGATGCATGGGTATCCACCAGTCCTATCACTTCATTGGAAGTTGGCTGGAGTTCCGAAATTTTTTCTTGGATTGCTGAAAATGCATTTTCCCAACTGATTTCCTGAAATCCTTCCGCAGTTTTTCCCAAGGGATGAGCAACTCTGTTTTCTCGAATATTTAAATCTTTATAGGTCAAACGCCCTTGATCGCACATCCACCATTTGTTCACATCAGGATTGTCCCTTGGTTTGAGGCGGAACACTTCATTCTTGTCGTATTCGATGGTGACGTTGCAACCTGTCGAACATCCCACACAGATAGAAGGGGTCTTCTTTAATTTCCAGACCCGGCGTTTGAAGCGGAATTCCTTCTCGGTGATGGCACCAACAGGACAAATGTCTGCCATATTGCCCTGGAACTGGTTGGTCATGGGGCGGTCAGAATAAGTATCGACGGTCAACTCATGACCACGGTTAAACATCCCGAATTCGTTTGTACCAGTGATTTCACGGGTGAATCGATCACAGCGGGTGCAATGGATACACCGGTTCCGCTCAAGAGCAACAAAGGTGCCGATATCACGCCAACCGTATACCCGCTTGGAATATTCCATTTCGGATTTACCGCTGCCGAATTCAAACGAATAATCCTGGAGCACGCATTCACCGGATTGGTCGCAGATTGGACAGTCGAGCGGATGATTGATGAGAAGGTATTCCATCACCAATTCCTTGGCATCTTTGACCTTTTCATTCATCGTTTCCACCTTCATCCCTTCGACGGCATCCATCGAGCAGCTGGTCTGAAGTTTTGGTGCAGGCCTTCCATTACCCATGTCGATGACATCCACCATGCACATCCTGCATGTGGCCACTACAGACATTCCAGGATGATAGCAATAATGTGGGATCTGGATTCCGGCACGCATGGCGGCAGAAAGAATTTTCTCTCCCGGTTCGAATTCTACCGTTTTCCCATCCAGTTCAAAAGAAGGCATGTTCTTACTAAGGTTCCAAGGTGTTTTCAGGCAGCCGCCTGGGTGTAATATTTTTCAAATTCTTCAGGAAACTTCGTCACAAAGCTGGTGATCGGCATTGCTGCGGCATCACCCAATGCGCAGACGGTGGTTCCCATCATGTTTCCTCCGACTCGATGGAGTCGTTTCATTTTTCTTTCGTTTCCGTTTCCTTTCAGAAAATCCTGGACAATCAAGCGTGCCCAATGGGTTCCTTCACGGCAGGGTGTACATTGCCCACAGGATTCATGATTGAAGAAACGGGTGATTCGGTGTAGCAGTTTGACAACGTCGGTGTCTTCGTCAAAGACCATCACAGCAGCAGAACCCATCATCGTCCCCGCTTTTCCAAGAGCATCGAAACTGTATTCGACATCAATCTCTTTTGCGGTCAAAACCGGCGATGACGCACCTCCTGGGATAACTCCCTTGAGGGCTTTTCCGCCCCGGATTCCTCCGCCCAGGTCGTAGATGATCTGTTTCAGAGTGACATCCATCCTTACTTCGTAAACCCCGGGTTTTTCCACATGTCCGCTGAGGCTGACAAGATGGGTCCCTGCATTATTCTCAGGACCGAAATCCTTGAAAGCCTCTGCCCCTTCATTGACGATGAAAGGCAGGCAGGTAAGGGTCTCGACATTATTGACGGTTGTCGGACATGCATTGAAACCTGAAACTGCAGGAAAGGGAGGTTTCACCCTGGGATGACCGCGTTTGCCCTCCAATGAATCGAGCAGTGCAGATTCTTCACCACAGATGTAAGCCCCTGCGCCGGTATGAACTGTGAGGTCGAGGCGTTTCCCTTTACCAAGAGCATTTTCGCCCAAAAGACCCGCCGCATAAAGTTCATCGATGGCTTCATTCAAACTTTTGATTGAAGGAAAATACTCTCCTCGAACATAAATGTATCCATGTTTACAGTTGATCGCATAGCAACCAATCATCATTCCCTCAAGAAAATGATGGGGATCCTTGAGCATTAACTCACGGTCTTTACAGGTTCCGGGTTCCGATTCATCTGCATTACAAATGAGGTAACTCGGTTTGCCTGTGTTCTTGGCCATGAAACTCCACTTTAACCCGGTCGGAAATCCTGCTCCGCCTCTACCTCTTAAGCCGGAAGCCTTTACAACTTCCACAAGTTCCTCAGGTTTCATTTTCAAAGCTTTTTTCAATGCTTTGAATCCACCCACTTTTTTATAACCCTTGAGGGATTTGTCGTAACTGGGATTGCGTATATTTTGGAACAGGACCAGTGTTTCTTCGATCATGATAATCTTCTAACTTAATTCAGGGAGTATTGCGTAAATCGGTAATCAATTGATCCATTGACTCAGGATTGACCTTTTCATGATAGTCCTCATTAACAATTATAGCTGGAGCGAAACTGCAGGCACCGATACATTCCATCTCTTCAATGCTGAACATTCCATCATCTCCGGTCGAACCTGCATGAATCCCCAGTTTGGATTCGGTATGTTCCAGAAGTTCCTCGCCCCCTACCAGGCAGCAGGGAACGCAGGTGCAGATCTGAAGATGATATTTCCCTGGTTTCTTAAGCTTATACATGGTGTAGAAGGAGATCACTCCCTCCACATGGGTTTCGGAAACTTCACAGATTTCGGCTACATATTTAATGGATTCTTCACTCAACCAACCTCCATTTTCCTGCTGGGCAAGGTGGAGCAGTGGGAGCAGAGCATTCCTCTTGATAGGATAACGGCTTAGCATCCGTTCCAGTTCCTTCTGTCCTTCTTCTGAAAACAAATTTATCTCCTCAAGTAATTCTCGATTGTTTCCGTCAAGGCTTTGACATTAGAACCAAAGGTCCATCAAGAATCAATGAAAATCGCCAACTCCATTGAATGCCACCGACATCCATTTCTCACCCTCCAAATTTATTTCAAAAATTACATCCATGCATTTTGATTTTATCTGAAACTTTTCATGCCTATTTTGCATTTATGAATTCAGGATAGCAAAATAACTATGATTTTTTTGCTAAAACTTGCATAGGTTTTTTGATTTTTATATAAAAAAAAGAAAATTTTCTTTCAATTTTGCATTAAAATCTTGTGGTGAATCATTTAAACTGATATTTTTCTATAAAACTTAAAAAAAGTTATCAAGGAATTTATGAACGGATCTCAGATCATCGTTGAAGCACTGCGCAGACATGGGGTGGATTATCTTTTCGGCTATCCAGGAGGTGCCTGCATGCCGATTTTTGACGCTCTGGTGGATGCACCAGAAATCAAAATTGTCCTGGTGCGTCATGAACAGGGGGGAACCCACATGGCAGACGGATATGCCCGGGCCACAGGCAAACCCGGGGTGGTACTGGTCACTTCCGGACCAGGGGCGACGAACACGGTCACAGGCCTGCTCACCGCTCAAATGGACTCCGTACCGATGGTCGTCCTGACAGGCCAGACCATCACTCCCAATCTTGGAAAGGATGCCTTCCAGGAAGCCGATGTTTTCGGGGTCACGATGCCAGTGGTCAAACACAGTTACCTGGTCCGTGAAGTCAACGATTTGCCCCGGGTGATGAATGAGGCCTTCCATTTAGCAACTTCGGGAAGACCAGGCCCGGTTTTGGTCGATCTCCCGAAAGACGTGGTTTCGGCTGAATGCGAGGCTGACTTTACCGACGAATTTCACCTGCCTGGCTATGCCCCCCCGGCACGGGGATTAACTGAAGATCTGGAAAAAGCCGCGGAATTGATTTCATCCTCCAAAAAACCTCTCCTTTATGTAGGTGCCGGTGCGGTCATTGCCCAAGCATCAAAACAGGTCATTGGACTTGCAGAAAAACTTCAGGCACCTGTCACAACTACCTTGTTGGGTAAGGGAGCATTTCCGGAAACCCACACCCTTTCCGTGGGCATGTTGGGAATGCACGGGACTGCCTACGCCAATAAAACAGTCGTGGATTGTGACCTGATCATGGCCATCGGTGCACGTTGGGATGACCGAATCACAGGCAAGGTTAGCGAATTCTGTCGTGATGCGACCAAGATCCACATTGATGTTGACCCGGCAGAATTTGGAAAAATTATTGACCCGGATGTCTCAATTGCAGGAGACGCCAAACTGGTTCTTGAAGATCTTATTCCATTGGTCAGCAAACTGGACAGCCAACCCTGGCTAAAACAGATAGAGAAATGGAAAAAGAAATATCCTTTGAAATTTCCAAAACGCGGAGGGCTGAGAGCCCAACAGGTTCTTAAGGAAATGGACCGGTTAACCGACTCAAAGGCGATCATCAGCACCGATGTTGGACAGCATCAAATGTGGACCGCACAGTTTTGTAAAACCAATGAAGAGCGAAAATGGCTTTCCAGTGGGGGGGCGGGAACAATGGGTTATGGCCTGCCTTCGGCGATTGGAGCTCAGTTGGGTTGCCCCGATGAACTTGTTGTTGCAGTGGTAGGAGACGGTGGATTTCAAATGACGATGCCCGAACTTGCGACGGCTGCCATCCATAAGCTGCCGATAAAAATTTTAATCATCAACAACCGCTACCTGGGTATGGTTCGACAGTGGCAAGAGTTGTTTTTCGATAATCGTGAAAGCGGGGTCGACATGATGGGCAACCCGGATTTTGTCAAAATCGGAGAAGCGTATGGAATTAAAGGATTCCGCCTGCGCCGGACCGGGGACATCACCAAGGTACTAAAAAGAGCCCTCGATTATAATGACGGACCGTGCATCATAGAAGCGGAAGTTGTCAAAGGCGACAATGTTTTTCCAATGATACCTGCTGGAGCAGCTGTAGCGGATATGATCATAGAAGAGCCTCCGAGTGGGAAAAAACTTGAAAAACCTGTAGGAAGTACCTGAGTCGAAACAAACCAAGGAGCCAGATGCTGCCAAATTGGTGCTCTTTGGGTTCTATGTCACTTTAAAAAAAGCGGATAAGAGATGAACGAATCTTCTAATGGAAAAGGTTTTTCCGTCAGCCTTTTCGTCAACAACAAACCCGGAGTACTGGTTCGAATCGCCCAGACTTTTGCCCGACGGGGATACAATATTGATTCATTGGTTGTCTCGAACGCCCACGATGCACGTTTTTCCCGAATCACCGTCGTCTTCCAGGGGGATCACGAGAATGTCGATCAAATTTTGAGGCAGCTGAACAAACTGATTGATGTGGTTCATGCAATTCAGCATGGCAGTGAAACCTCTGTGGACCGCGAGATGGCTTTATTCAAAGTAGAAGTACAACCTGAAAAAAGGGGCGAGGTTTTTCAAGTCATCGATGTCTTTCGAGCAAAAACCGTCGATATCACCGATGAATCCATTATTATCGAAACTACAGGAAGTTCCAGCAAGATAGATGCTCTGGAAAGAATGCTGAGCTCCGTAGGTCTACTGGAGATGGTACGTTCTGGGAAGTTGATGATGGCCCGAGGTTTAGAACCCACCTGATTCAACTTGGAAGTTCAGGCATCTTCCCAGAATTGAATCAAAGCACTTTTTTGCAGATTTCAGCTAATTCTAGGGCGTGTCGTCTACCTCCGGGTTCAACTGCCTGGGAATACCGAACAATTCCATCTTTATCGATGATCACCGTTGACCGGACGGTGAAACCTTTTTCTTCACTGTAAACTCCGTAACTTTTTCCCATTTCTCCTTTGGGATGCCAGTCACTAAGTAATGGGAAACTTACTCCCCCCATCGAAGCAGCCCAGTTTTTGTGGGAATGTTTAGTGTCAATGCTCACACCCAATACTTGGGTGTCAAGATCCTTGAAAAGACCTAGGTTGGCTTCCAGGTCGGGGATCTCCTTGCTTCAGGTGCCCGTCCAATCCAGTGGATAAAAGATCAGCATTACATTTTTGTAACCTCTATAATCAGAAAGTGAAACTGGACCTTCCGATGTTGCCAAAGAAAAATCAGGAGCTCGTGAACCGATTTGAATCATGTTGGAAACTTTCAGATAATAATTTAGAGAAAAGATTTAAAAGCAAATGAATTCATTACATAGGCAAAATGCAAAAAAAGAAATTAAACAATAGACATTGCCGATCAAAAAAATAGAAATAAACTATTGGTACTTTTTTTTATTTTCACCGTATCATGATAACTTCATAAAGTTTTTTTTCAATAAATCAAACAAAGGAGTTTTATGCCAGAACTTAAAGGATCCCAAACTCACCAAAATCTCAAGGACGCATTTGCCGGTGAATCCCAGGCCAATCGTCGTTATCTTTATTATGCGAAGCAGGCGGATGTCGAAGGCTACCCTGAAATCGCTTCAAACTTCAGGGAAACCGCAGAAGGAGAAACCGGACATGCTCACGGTCACCTCGATTACATCAAGCAGGTTGGAGATCCCGCCAACGATATGCCCATCGGTGAATCCTCCGACAACCTCAAAGCCGCCATTGCCGGTGAGACCCATGAATATACGGACATGTATCCCGGAATGGCAAAAACCGCCCGTGAAGAGGGATTCAGCGAAATTGCCGACTGGTTCGAAACCCTGGCAAAAGCAGAAAAATCCCACGCCGGACGTTTTCAGCAGATGCTTGACAGCATCAGCTGATTAAACACTTTTATTTTTAAAAAAGAACAATTTTCCTGTGGTAATAAAAGCAGACGGTTTAGCTTCAGGAAAAGGTGTTTATATTTGTAAAGAAAAAGCAGAATCTTATTTGGCAGTAAAAGAAATATTTAATGGTAAGTTTGGAAAAGCAAAAAATATTTTAATTGAAGAATTTTTAGAGGGCGAAGAAATGAGTTATTTTATTATCAGCGATGGGAAAACTTTTAAATATTTTGGCTCAGCACAAGATCATAAAAGAGTTGGAGAAGGAGACAAAGGCAAAAACACTGGAGGGATGGGTGCGTACTCACCATCAAGATTGCTTAATCAAGAATTAGAGCAAAAAATTTTAGAAAAAATTATAAAACCAACCTTAAAAGGTATAAATGATTTAGGAATAAAATATAAAGGTTTTCTATATGCTGGATTAATGATTGTTAAGGATGAACCATTTTTAATTGAATACAATGTAAGAATGGGTGACCCAGAGTGTCAAACAATTCTGCCAACTTTAGA
>ENA-OSEY01001433-OSEY01001433.1-marine-metagenome-genome-assembly--contig:-NODE-1433-length-16458-cov-3.783591_pt1 | contig 16458 bp, 18 predicted proteins | sample MGYA00248465_ERZ534230 | MGnify/ENA primary metagenome ERZ534230 (study PRJEB26409, sample SAMN06344110) | marine metagenome | isolation source: Sea water from surface | place: Atlantic Ocean:Southern...
TAAAAAAGGAATTTTTTCTGTTTTAAATTTCACTTTACCTGTCTTGAAAAATGTTTTACCAATGCATTGCAGTGCAAACTCAGGAGAGAATGGTGACACCTCAATTTTCTTTGGTCTTTCTGGAACTGGAAAAACTACTCTGTCAACTGACTCTTCAAGAAAATTAATTGGGGATGATGAGCATGGCTGGGATCAAGATGATAATATCTTTAATTTTGAGGGTGGTTGCTATGCTAAAGTATTAAATCTTTCAAAGGAAAAAGAACCTGAAATTTTTGATGCTATTAGAAGAGGTGCTTTACTGGAAAACGTTATTCTTGACAATAACGGTGAGGTTGATTTTAAAAACAAGACAATAACTCAAAACTCAAGAGTTAGTTACCCAATTTACTTTATCAATAATATCAAGCAACCCTCAATAGGGAATAACCCAAAAAATATTTTCTTTTTAACCGCAGATGCTTTTGGTGTTTTACCGCCGATATCAAAGCTAACTCCAAGTCAATCTGCTTATCATTTTATTTCAGGTTACACCTCAAAATTAGCTGGAACTGAGGACGGAGTTGACGAACCTGTCCCTTCATTTTCAGCATGCTTTGGAGCCCCTTTTATGCCACTTCACCCAACTGTTTATGCAAAAATGTTAATCAAAAAGATGAAAGAATCTGGAGTTGATGTTTGGTTAGTAAACACAGGCTGGACAGGTGGTCCATATGGAGTTGGTAAAAGAATGGAACTAAAATATACCAGAGCGATGATAAATGCTGCTATGTCAGGTGAACTTGACAAATTAAATAATGGTAATTATCATATTCATTCGGTTTTTAATTTAATGCAGCCAAGAGTTTGTCCTAATGTACCAACCAGTGTTTTAAGTCCAAGACAGACATGGAACAACGACGTAAAATATTATAAAAAGGCATATATGTTATCATCTGCATTTATTAAGAATTTTGAAAAATTTTCTGATGAGGCAGATGATCAGATTTTATCAGGAGCTCCAAATACGAAATAAATATTACTTCTTTTTATTTGCTTTTAGTATGTAATTATCTAATGCCATAGACATTGATGGAAACTTTGGAGATGGGGCATAAATATCAACATTTAATCCTTTCTCCTCAACAGCTTTTTTAGTTATTGCTCCAAAAACTGCTATTCTTGTATTATTTTGTTTAAAATCAGGAAAATTATGAAATAATGATTCGATTCCTGAAGGACTATAAAAAACTAATACATCATAAGTAACATCAGCTAAATGAGACAAATCACTTATGACAGTTTTGTAAAAAACAGATTGTCTCCATTTAATTTCTAATTCATCAAGAAGTTTAGGAACTTCTGGTTTTAATTTATCTGTGGTAGGTAAAAGGAATGTTTCATTTTTATGTTTTGCGATTAAAGGACAAAGATCCTTGAAAGCCCTTTTCCCAACATAAATTTTTCTCTTCCTATAAACCACATGATTTTGAAGATATAGTGCAACTACTTCTGATTGACAAAAATATTTCATTGAATCAGGTACTTTAAACCTCATTTTTTCACAAATTCTAAAGTAGTGATCAACAGCATATCTGCTTGTTAAAATTATTGCTGAGAACTTAGTTAAGTCTATTTTTTGAAGTCTTATTTCTTTGACAGTAGCACCTTTTACATGAATAAATGGAATAAAGTCAATTTTTAACTTTCTTCTTTTTTGTAAATCCAAAAAAGGAGAATTCTCAAGCTTTGGACGGGGTTGAGAAACAAGTATTGTTTTAACTTTCATTTGGCCACTCTATTTTTATAAAACATTACTAATCAAATAGTAATAAGGTATAATTTCAAGTGTGCAAAGATACAAAATAAAATAAAACCAATTTTTATATATAGTTTTTTTCATAGAAAAAAAAATTAAAAAATAGCTGTATATAAAATATAGTAGTGATAATGTGATAAAAATTAAAGTAATATTATGATTATCAAAAATTGAATAGGCAATAAAAAAATTAAAAAAAAGAATTAAAATTCCTAATGAATTATTAAAAACTAATTTTAGATAAATATAGTTTCTCATCATTTTTTTTGCTGAAAATAAACCTCCAATAATAACGTCAAATAGGATTTTGAAAAGAAAGAAAATAATGAGGTATTTAAAGTATTTAATATAAACAGCAATATCAAAATTCTGATTATAAAAAAATGTCAGCAGCAATGACAAATTCGAAATGAATAAAATATTATAAATAATTTCAGGAAATTTAATTCCAGTCAGATTATTAGAGAAACTATTTCTTGAATCTCTTTGAAAAAAACTTAAATTTTGATAAAATATATTTGAATCAATTTTTTTTAAAATAATTAAAAGAAAAAAGGAACCAAACAATATTATTGTCAATGAGTCATTTGAAATTATTTCTCTAATCATAATTATTTATTAAATTATCTTTTAAACTAAAAAATAATATTTTTGCAAAAAATAACTTGATGAATGAAGTTTTAGTAATAATTCCAACTTACAATGAAGGTGAAAATATTATCAAAATCATTGAATCAATATTTACTATTCATCAAGACATTAATATCTTGATTGTTGATGATAACTCACCAGATGGTACTTCAAGTAAAGTTAAAGAACTAATATCGAAATACAATAATAAGCTTAATTTAATAACCAGGGAATCAAAAATGGGTCTTGGAACAGCTTATCTAAGGGGCTTCAATTGGGCAATTAATAAAGATTTCAATTATATTATTTCTATGGATGCTGATTTTTCGCATAACCCATCTGATATTCTTAGGCTTTACGAAAGTTGTGTTAATGAAAAAAATGATATTTGTATTGGTTCAAGATATATAAAAGGCATAAATGTGGTCAATTGGCCTCTTCAAAGAATTATTCTTTCATATTTTGCTTCATTGTACGTCAGATTAATTACAGGAATGAATATAATGGATCCCACATCGGGATTTGTGTGTTACTCTGTCAAATCACTACAAAAATTAGATTTAAGTGAAATAGAGTTTAACGGATATGCATTTCAAATTGAAATGAAATTTAAACTATTTTTGAAGAAATTACGTATAGTAGAAATACCTATAATATTCACTGACAGGAAATTTGGCAAATCAAAATTGAACAGTTCTATAATAGGAGAAGCTGTTTTAGGAGTTATCTCTATGAAATTTAAGAGTTTTTTTAACTAAAATATGAGGAGAACAATAATTAAAAATGCAAATATTATAAGTGAGGGAAAAATATTTGAATCAGATATTTTAATTGAAGATTTTTTTATCTCAAAAATTTCTAAATCAATAAGTCCTAATTTTCCAAATACAAAGATCATAGATGCAGAAGGAAATTTTGTTATTCCAGGACTAATAGACGATCAAGTTCATTTTAGAGAACCTGGACTAACTCATAAAGGAAACATATTTTCAGAGTCAAGGTCTGCTGTGGCTGGAGGTATCACCTCTTTTTTTGAAATGCCTAATACCCAACCAAACACCACAACAATTGATGCTTTAAACAATAAATATAATATCGCGAGTGAAAACTCTATAGCTAACTATTCTTTTATGTTTGGAGGAACAAATTCTAATTTGGATGAAATATTAAAGATTAACTCAAAAGAGGTACCAGCTGTCAAATTATTTTTAGGATCTTCAACCGGAAATATGCTTGTAGATGATCTTGATTCTTTGGAAAATATATTTTCAAATGTTAATATTCCCATTGCAGTTCATTGTGAAGATGAAAAAACCGTAAAGGATAATTTAAAATTACATATTGAAACATTTGGTGATAATATACCAATCAACTACCATCCAAAAATTAGAAGTGAAGAAGCATGTTTTATTTCTTCTAGTATGGCAGTAGCATTAGCAAAAAAAACGGGCGCAAGATTACATGTTTTTCACCTGTCCACTGCTAAAGAACTGGAGTTATTTTCAAATAAAATTCAATTAAAAGACAAACAAATTACTTCTGAAGTATGTATACATCATTTGACTTTTTGCGATGAAGATTATGATAAGTTTGGTTCAAAAATTAAATGGAATCCAGCTGTAAAGACATCAAATGATAGAGAAAAATTATGGGACGCATTAAATAATGATTTAATTGATGTTATAGCAACAGACCACGCACCACACACAATTGAGGAAAAACAAAATCCATATACCTCATGTCCCTCTGGTGGCCCTTTGGTTCAACACTCGCTTGTTTCAATGCTTGAAGCATATCATAATGAAAAAATCTCATTAGAAAAAATAGTTCAAAAAATGTGTCACAATCCAGCAATTCTATTTGATGTGGAAAAAAGAGGATTTATTAGAGAAGGTTTTTATGCAGATTTAGTAATATTTGACCTCAACAGCCCTTGGAAAGTATCAAAAGATAATTTACTTTATAAATGTAATTGGTCACCTTTTGAAAATAAGACATTTAAATCTAGAATATTACACACATTGGTTAACGGTAATCTTGTTTTCTCACATGGAAAAATTATAGAATCTGGTAAGGGAATGAAAATCATGTTTGAAAGATGAAAAAAACACTTCTTATATTAATTATTTTTTGTTCCTGTGGATTTGTCAATGACGAAAATTTAGTTCCAGATAATTTAATCGCAGAGGAAAAAATGGTTGATATTTTATATGATATGTCATTGATCAGTGTTTCAAAGGGGATCAATAAAAGGATACTAGAAAACAATGGAATGAAGCCAAAAAAATACATACTTAAAAAATACAATATTGATAGTCTCCAGTTTGTATTAAGTAATGAGTATTATTCGAAGGATTTGGAAAGATATTTGAAAATATATGAGCAGGTTTTAAATAAACTTGAAATGAACAGGGAAATTATAGTGGATAGCATTGAAAATTATAAAAAAGATAGAGCAAAAAGAAGTCAGGAAATTAATCTTGAGACTCCAAAAAACAATGAATTGTCGAAACCAAGCTTAAGTGGAGACTTAAATTCTAATATCTTAGAAAATTAAACTATCTTTCGATAACTGTAAAAAAATTATAATGGTAGATTTTATAGATGAACTAAAATGGCGAGGTTTAATTCATGATTCTACACCTGGATTGCAAGAATATTTAAAAGATTCCCAGAGAACTGCTTATATTGGTTTTGATCCTACGTCCGACTCATTGCATATAGGTAGTTTAGTTCCAATAATACTATTAGCTCATTTTCAAAAAAGTGGTCATCAGCCAATTGCTCTTGTAGGAGGAGCCACGGGAATGATTGGTGACCCCTCTGGAAAGTCAATTGAAAGAAATCTTTTAGATGAAGAAACTCTGAGAAATAATGAAAATGGTATCAAGAAACAACTTTCTCGGTTTTTATCATTCGATGAAAAATTTTCAAACCATGCAATGATAAAAAATAACTATGACTGGATGAAAGAATTTTCTTTTCTTGATTTTATAAGAGACATTGGAAAGCATATTACCGTTAATTACATGATGTCTAAGGACTCAGTAAAAAATAGGATTGATTCAGAATCAGGATCTGGAATGAGTTTCACAGAATTTACTTATCAACTTGTTCAAGGATATGATTTTTTATTTCTAAATAGAAATTTTAACTGTTCAATTCAAATGGGAGGTAGTGACCAGTGGGGAAATATTACAACCGGAATGGAATTGATAAGAAGGATTGATAATGGTAAAGGTTATGCTCTTACATGTCCTCTGATGACCAAATCAGATGGTTCAAAGTTCGGTAAGTCTGAGGGTGGAAATATTTGGCTAGATCCTAAAAAAACATCTGCATATAAATTTTATCAATATTGGTTAAACAGCTCAGATGAGGATGCAAAAAATTATATTAAGATATTTACTTTTCTAGAAAAGGATGAAATCGAAAAAATAATTTCCCAACACGACAAAGAGCCACATCAAAGAATGCTTCAAAAAAAATTAGCCGCTGAGGTAACACTTATGGTTCATAACCAAAATGAACTTGACAATGCTGAGAAAGCATCTAAAGTTCTTTTTAGCAAGAACTTTTTAGAAGAAATTAATGAGATAGATGAAGACATTTTTTTAGATATTTTTGATGGTGTTCCAATGAGTGAGATAAGTTTAAAAGAATTTAAAAATGGAATTGAAATTGTAAAAATACTTCACGAGAACTCAGGATTTTTAAGTTCAAATTCTGAAGCTAGAAGGGCTTTAGTTGAAAATTCAATATCGATTAATAAAAATAAGGTTGATCAAAATTATATTGTTTCCGAAAAAGATTTGATAAGGAATAAATATGTTATCATAAATCGAGGAAAGAAAAAAACTTTCATACTGAAAGCAAAAGTTTAAACTAATAAGTTACATCCTCTTATATCACTATTGTCAACTCTTCCGATTAATTCAAATTCATCATCGTTGATATACTTACCCATATCATCTGTAGCTATGAAACTACATGAATTATAATTAGCAAGGTCGATTATATTAATCGCCCCTGATTTTTTGTTAAAATCTACGTTTTGAGCATCATTAATATCTCTGATAATTACTTTCATCCATGAAGGTGTTTTAAAAATACCATCACCTTTAGAATAAGCCTGCGAGAGTAATTCAGTCATGCCATATTCACTATGTATTTTACTTACCCCAAAACCACGTTTTAATTTTTCATGTAATTCTGTTCTCACCATTTCTTTCCTCCTTCCTTTCATTCCTCCGGTTTCCATTATAATTGTATTGTTTAGTTGAAGTTGATTAAAATCAATCATATCAAGCAATGCATAAGGAACACCGATTAAGATTGTTTTTCTTTCTTTTTTTGTATCTAGTTCTATTAGTTTTTTTGACAAATTAATATAGTCGTCAAGAAAAAAACCACTTTCTTTTGATTTTGACAATTTGATTAATTTTTCAATCATATATATAAGAGATGAGTCTTTATTATCATAATAGTTTGGAAGTAGAGCTAGAATTGTATATTGAGTTATGTCACTATAATTAAGCTTAAAATTATTAATGAAAGATTTTTGATAAAGTTTAAGACTGGAAATGAAATGTTTACTTCTTGAATTTGTTGTAGTTCCGCTGCTGTAAAATACTTTTTCAAAGTTATCAGTTGATAATATTTTTTTTGTTTTAAAAAATGAAATCGGTAAAAATGGAATTTTATTTATTTCATTTACATCAGTTGGATCTTCACAAATCATATTACAATAATTTTGATATACCATATTGTTTTCATATTGAAAATTATATATATCTAAACATTGTTTTTTAAACTCTGAGTGATTTTTAATATCAAAAATTTTTTCAAAATTATGCATAGATTAAAAATATATTATTAAAACGTTAAGTCGAGATTTTATCCTTTTTTTTTATTAAATTTAAAATAACAAATCTTATGTTTTGGGTTCAGAAAATTTTAAAATTCTATTAGTTGATGATGAACCTGATATTCTTGAAATTATTTCTTACACATTAAAAAGCGACGGATATCTTGTTTATACTGCAGAAAACGGAGTTAAAGCAATTGAACTTGCAAAAAAAGTAAAACCTGACTTGATAATTTTAGATGTAATGATGCCGGAAATGGACGGTATTGAAGCATGTGAAATTATTAGGAATGATTCAGAAATTGGAAATTCTTTAATTGTATTCCTTTCTGCCAGAGGGGAAGACTACAGTCAGATAGCTGGTTTTAATGCTGGTGCCGATGATTATATTACAAAACCTATTAAACCAAAGGTTTTAAAAAGTAAAATTAAATCCCTATTAAGAAGGATTACCAAGGAGGAAGGAGATCTCATTAAATTAGGATCTTTAATTGTTGATAGGTCTGGATACAAAGTGTCACTCAGTGGAAAAGATATTTCTTTGCCGAGAAAAGAATTTGAATTATTATTTTTGTTATGCTCAAAGCCTGGTAAAGTTTTTAAAAGAGAATTTATCTTAGAATCAGTTTGGGGTAAGGATGTTGTGGTTGGAGACAGAACCATTGATGTTCATATTAGAAAATTGAGAGAAAAAATCGGAGATTCTTGCTTTAAAACAGTTAAAGGAGTTGGGTATAAATTTCAAAATTAATGCCATCAGAAAATAACTTCAACCCTTATAAATTTTCTTTATTTTCTTCCTTTTATATTTCAATAGGTACATATTTTGTAATTAACTATAATGACTTAACTATTTCTTTAAAGTCGTTTTTAGTTTCATTTATAATTTTTGTTTTAAGTTTTCTTATTATTCAGTTAAGAGTGAGAAAGTTATTTTTTGAAAGAGTCAGACAAATTTATAAGGATTTAGAATTTGAAAGCGACTCTTTAATTCAAACGTCAGTTATCGACTCAGACATGAATTCCTTTGCAAAGGATTTAGAAGAGTTTGTAAAATTAAAAAGGTCCGAAATAGAGTCCTTAAAAAAAGAAGATCTGTACAGAAAAGAGTTTGTCGGAAATGTAGCACACGAACTTAAAACACCACTCTTTGCCATTGAAGGGTATATATCAAATCTGTTAGACGGAGCAATGGATGATAAAGAATTACTTAAAAAATATTTAAAAAGAGCTGAAAAAAGTGTTGATCGACTCACTTATATAATTAAAGATTTAGATCTTATAACTCAATTAGAATCATCAACTCTAAAACTACAAATCACATCATTTGATATTGTTAAACTAACAGAAGAGATAATCGAGGATTTGGAAATTAGTGCCTCGAAAAAAAACATAAAAATCATTTTCAACAAAATATATGAAAATGAAATTTTAGTAGATGCTGACAGGAATAGGATTGAGCAGGTATTGACTAATCTCATAACAAATTCAATAAATTATGGGGCTGAAAAAGGCACAACGGAGATAAGTTTTGAATCTGACCAAGAAAATATAATGGTAAAAGTAAATGATAATGGTGAAGGTATAAATGAAGAAAATATGCCAAGACTTTTTCAAAGATTTTTTAGAGTAGATGTTAGTAGGAGTAGAAGTCAAGGTGGTTCTGGGCTTGGTTTAGCAATAGTTAAGCATATTATTGATGCTCATAATGAAAATATCTATGTACAATCAACCGTTGGTATTGGAAGTGAATTTTCTTTTTCTTTAAAAAAATCAAAAGTCCAATAAATCAATTGTCTTGGGTAGTAAAAATAAATTAAAGAGGTTCTCAGAAAATTTGACATTCAAAAATGTTATTCAACCCGAAAGAGATGTAATTGTCAATAACAATTTTAAATTCAAGGGAAATTGGAGCAAACTAATTTTTAAAAATAAAAATCCAATTGTAGTTGAATTGGGATGTGGAAAAGGTGAGTATTCAGTAGCTTTAGCTAAAGAAAATCCTGAAATAAATTACATCGGAATAGATATTAAGGGTGCGCGTTTTTGGAAAGGAGCAAAAGATGCAATTGAAAACAAATTAAACAATGTTGTTTTTTTAAGAACCCAAATTGAATTAATCGAAAAAATTTTTAACAAAAATGAAGTCTCAGAAATTTGGATAACCTTCCCTGATCCACAAATTAAACTTAAAAGAGAAAAACACAGACTGGTTAATTTAAACTTTATTAAGCAGTACAGAGAAATAATGGTTAGTGGAGGGATAATTAATCTTAAAACCGATAGTGAATTTTTACACGGTTATATGCTTGGATTAATTAGCGGGAATGATTTCCTTGAGTTAATCTATTCAAATCATGACATATATAAACAAACTGGATCTCCAAAATATGTAACGGAAATTAAAACATTTTATGAGTCAAAATTTTTAGAAGAAAATAAGCCAATAACATATCTCAGCTTTAGAGTTAATTAATATAGGATGGATTCAAAAAAAGATTTTTTTCAAAAAGTATATAAAGTTGTAAAATTAATACCACCAGGAAGGGTTAGTACTTATGGATTAATTGCCAGATATTTGGGGTCAATAAGCAGCTCCAGAGTTGTTGGTTATGCAATGAATGCCTCTCACAGTAACCCAACTATTCCTGCCCATAGAGTGGTAAATAGGCTTGGGATATTAACCGGTAAACATCATTTTGCGGGTTCAAATCTTATGAGAAATCTTCTTGAAAGTGAAGGAATTACAGTAAAAAATGACCAAGTCATGAACTTCAAAAATCTTGTTTGGGATCCATCCAAAGAATTAAATTAATTCTGTTTATTTTTTTTTATTCAACGTATATTTGTAAAAAATTTTGATTTTGGAGTTATCTAAGAAAAATATTCTTTCACTTATTGAAAAAAATAAGAAGAAAGATTTTAAAATAATTAATCTGAATATTTTTGGTAATGAGATTTTATTAGATATTGAAACTAATAATCCCACATTACAATCAAAAAAAAACATTGAAAATTCAATAAAAGAAATTATTTCTGAAAATTTTATTGAAAAAGTTGAACTTAAGATTAATTTCAAGGTTGAAAAAACCGAATCACCTCAAAATCAAATTAAAGGAAATCCAATAAAAGGTATACAAAATGTTATCGCGATTGCATCTGGAAAAGGAGGAGTTGGAAAATCTACAGTTACTTCAAATATTGCAATTACATTATCAAAAATGGGATTTAAAGTGGGTATTCTAGATGCAGACATCTATGGTCCTTCAATTCCTATCATGTTTGATATAGCTAATGAAAGACCTTTAAGTGTAAATGTAGATGGTAAAAATAAAATGAAACCCATTGAAAGCTATGGTGTTAAAATTTTATCAATAGGATTTTTCACAAAACCAGATCAAGCTGTGATATGGAGAGGACCAATGGCCTCAAAAGCTTTAAATCAGATGATATTTGATGCTACTTGGGGTGAGCTTGATTTTCTATTGGTTGACTTGCCCCCCGGAACGGGTGATATTCATTTAAGTATTCTGCAAGCTTTACCGGTAACAGGAAGTGTAATAATTAGCACCCCGCAAAATATTGCTTTAGCAGATGCAAGAAAGGGTATTGCAATGTTTAATCAAAAGAGTATAAACGTTCCAGTTCTTGGAATCGTCGAAAATATGGCATATTTCACCCCTTTTGAATTACCTGAAAACAAGTATTATATTTTTGGAAAAGATGGTGCAAAAAACCTATCTCAGGATATGAATGTTAAGTTACTCGGTGAAGTTCCAATTGTACAAAGTATTAGAGAAGCTTCAGACTTTGGTCATCCTGCTTCATTACAAGAAAATTCTAAAATTTCATTAACTTTCGAAGAGATTTCTAAAAATTTAGTTTCGGAGTTGGTAAAAAGAAACAAAGATTTACCACCCTCCGAGATACTAAAAATTACAACAATGGCAGGTTGTTCTGCTGTAAGTAAATAAAATGAAAAAAACATTAATAAATAATATCGAAAATGCTCTTGAGGAAATTCGACCATTTCTAAATAATGATGGTGGAGATATTTCATTAGTAAGTGTTGAAAACAAAACTGTAAAAGTTAAGTTTGAAGGTGCATGTTCAACATGCACTGTTAATCAGATGACTTTAAAATCAGGTGTGGAAATGATCATAAAAAAACACGTACCTGAAATTGAAAAAGTAATTAGTGTAGAGGTCTAAATGATAAAAACGGACATTTTAATTATTGGGGCAGGTCCTGTGGGCTTATTTGCAGTTTTTGAAGCTGGTTTACTAAAAATGAAATGTCATTTGATTGATATACTCCCCAAAGCTGGTGGTCAATGCATTGAATTATATCCCAAAAAACCTATTTATGATATTCCTGGTTACCCTGAAATTCTAGCAGGTGATCTGATAAATAACCTTATCGAGCAGGGTCGTCAGTTTGAGCCAGGATATACCCTGGGCGAAAAAGCTGAAAAACTTGAGAAGAAGTCTGATGGTTCGTTCGTTGTCACCACAAATAAGGGAACAAAACATAATGCACCAATAGTTGTAATTGCAGGCGGTTTAGGTGGATTTCAGCCAAGAAAACCGAATTTTGATGGTATTGAGGAATATGAGGATAAAGGAGTCTCTTATTTTATCAAAGAGCCAAGCATTTATAAGGATAAAAATGTTGTTATTTCTGGTGGAGGTGATTCAGCTTTGGATTGGACAATTGAGCTTGCAAAAATTGCAAAAAGAGTAACATTAGTTCACAGAAGAAACGAATTTAGAGGTGCAAGTGATTCTGTTGAAAAAGTTCAAAAATTAAAAAACGATAATAAGATAGATCTTATTACCCCCGCAGAGGTTTATAAATTAAAAGGCTCCAAACATTTAGAAAAGGTTTTGATAAATAAAGAGAATGAAGAAATTGAAATAAGTGCTGATTTTTTTATTCCATTATTTGGTTTAACACCTAAACTAGGGTCAATTTCAGACTGGGGATTAGAAATTGAAAAAAATTCGATAGTTGTCAATAATTCTCTAGATTATCAAACAAATATTCCAGGTGTCTTTGCGATAGGTGATATAAATACTTACCCCGGAAAATTAAATTTAATTTTGTGTGGATTTCATGAAGCAGCATTAATGTGTCAAGCTGCATTTAAAATAATCAATCCTGATAAAAAGTTCATTTTAAAATACACCACTGTTTCGGGGGTTGCAGGATTTGACGGATCATTAAAGAAAGCTGAGGGATCAGTAGTAAAGTCTATTAAATAGTCTTTTCAAAAACAAACATTCAAGCTGAATTAGAATTTAAAATCAGGATTTAAATTTTTATAATCGTGAGAGTATGTCTCTTGTTCAGACGACCTCAAATCAGTCCACGTTTTATTTTCAATTTGTTCGTTAATAGCGTCCCATAAGAGAATTCTTTTTTCAAGTGCTTCAATTGAAATTTCTTCAATTTCTTTCCATTTTTCATGGTCATTTTCGGCTAACATTGATACCATTTCAAGTGCCATTGGACCGTGTTCGTCTTCGTCTAATTCAATATGTCTTTCAAAGTAATATATCAACTTAGATATATCTCCTTCAGTAACATTCTTTTCAAATTCTCTAAGAATTTCATTAAACATGTTTGGAATTAAATTCTCTCTTCCAAATGTAAAAATTGCCGCAATTTTATGAGGTTTACCTTCCTTGATTACGGAAAAAGTAAAGTTTAAAAACTCCTTAATATTCTCATGAATTTTTAGATTTTCAATTGCCTTGAAAATATCTTCAGAATTAGCAATTTGATTAATTATTTCAACAGGTTTTTCAGGTTTAGCACCAATATCAATCATCGCATCTAAATACAACTCATAGTGACTTTTTCTTTCACCAGCTTGGTTAATGTCAGTTTCTTCTGCCAGAACAATTTCATTAATCAAATATGCTGTTTGAGAATTTTTATTAGGAAGCCATGGTGTTTTTGTACAAGTCAATCTTATTTGTAAAGCTTTTAAAAGAGACATAAAGTCCCAAACGGCGTAAATATGATTCTCTGTGAATAACTGTAAATCTTTAATAGTCTCAATATTAGAATACAATTTGTGCTCAAGTAGCCTGTCTCTATGATTCTTAATTTTTTCCTGTATATTATCTATGTTCATTTGCAATTTATTTAAAAGCATTTAATCCAGTAATATCTAATCCTGTGATTAGTAAATGTACATCATGAGTGCCTTCATAGGTTATAACACTTTCTAGGTTCATCATGTGTCTCATAATCGAGTACTCTCCAGTGATCCCCATTCCACCTAAAATTTGTCTGGCTTCTCTTGCAACTTTTATTGCCATTTCAACATTATTTCTTTTTGCCATTGATATTTGTGCAGATGATGCTTTTCCCTCATTCTTTAATACACCTAATCTCCATGCCAGAAGTTGTGCTTTAGTAATTTCAGTAATCATTTCTGCTAACTTCTTTTGTTGTAATTGAAATCCTCCAATTGGTCTTCCAAATTGAACTCTTTCTTTACTGTATCTAAGTGCAGTATCATAGCAATCCATAGCCGCTCCTACAGCTCCCCATGCAATTCCATACCTAGCAGAGTCAAGACAGCCTAACGGAGCTCCAAGTCCAGATTTATTAGGAAGTAAATTTTCTTTTGGAACCTTAACGTCATTAAAAATCAGCTCACCGGTTGAACTAGCCCTTAATGACCATTTGTTGTGTGTTTCAGGTGTTGTAAAGCCTTCCATTCCTCTCTCTACAATTAAACCGTGTATTCTTCCTTCTTCATTTTTTGCCCAAACAATTGCAATATCAGCAAATGGAGAATTGGATATCCATAATTTTGCACCATTTAAAAGGTAGTGGTCTCCTTTATCTTTATAGTTTGTGGTCATTCCACCTGGATTTGAGCCATGGTCTGGTTCGGTCAACCCAAAACAGCCCATTAATTCACCTGTTGCAAGTTTTGGTAGAAATCTCATTTTTTGTTCCTCATTTCCATACTTCCAAATTGGATACATAACAAGTGATGATTGAACAGATGCTGTGGATCTAATTCCCGAGTCACCTCTTTCAATTTCTTGCATTATAAGTCCGTATGAAATTTGGTCTAAACCAGGCCCACCGTATTCTTCAGGAATGTAAGGTCCATAAGCTCCAATATCTGCCAATTCTTTTATTAAATGATTTGGAAATTCTGCTTTTTGAGCATATTCCTCAATGATAGGTGAAACAGATTTCTTAACCCATTCTCTGGCTGAGTCTCTTATTAATTTATGTTCATCAGTAAGAAGGTCATCTAGGTTGTAGTAATCTGGTGCTTCAAACAAATCCGGTTTCATAATTAAATTTTTTACAAATTTAAATAATGGTAATCGAAGTTTAAATTATTTTGGGGTTTATTTCTCATTAAAAAAGCGTGAAATTAGCGAATGAAAATGATGCACGCCTTTTTCCTTTGTGGGAGAAAATCTTCCAGTATTATAAAATGCAGAATTTACACCCTTTTGTACGCTTTGAACTATTTCTTCATCCTCCATTTCAACTTTATCTAAATCACCACTTGCACCGGTATTTAATTTTGATTTGTCAAAAACATAAGATCGAAACAAAATTTTAGTTTTTGAAATTTCAACAGGGCAGACAAGATTGACTGATATACCCCATGGATAAAAGTTTAACATCAAGTTTGGAAATAACCAGTAATAATAAGCAGCAATTTTTTTACCATAATCTTTATGGTTTTTTGGAATCGTAAAACATTCTTCATCCTTTTTAGAATATCCAATTTGAATATTATAATATTCATAAATTTCAGTGTCATAATTATTGTAATCAAGTACATCGTTGAGATCCTTATGAACGAAGGGTACGTGAAAACCCTCTAAATAGTTATCACAGTATAATGCCCAGTTTGCATTAATTACATAATCTTTGGACAATGTCTCATCTAACTTTAATTTTTTAAGTGGTAAAAATGAGATTCTGTCGTTAATTGTTTTAAAAATATTTTCAATTTGAAAACTTGGATTAAGGCCAACAAATAGTAAACTGTTCCAAGAAAATAAAGAAAAGTTGTGTAGATTGTCACATTCTCTTGGGAAATTAGCAGTTTCATCAAATTCTGGCATGTATTCATATTTTCCAGTGTTATCAAATCTTCTACCGTGATATTTACATGTTATTTTTTTTGACTTACACTTTTCTTTGATCAATAAATTACCTCTGTGAGTACAAACATTTGAAAAACAGCTTAATTTATCATCTTCTGAGCAAGAAACTAATATAGGTTCATCAAGAAACTCTGGTAAAATATTATAAGGAATGATAGTATTTTTTTCTTTCAATAAAGTGTCATCTCCAATCCAATGCCAAGATCTTAAAAAGATTTTTTTCTTTGATATATCAAATAAATTTTCATCTTTATAAAATTTAGCTGGAAGAGTTTCTGCTAGTCTAATGTCTTTGTCTACATTTATTTTAGTTACCATAATTTTTAAATATAAATTTTTAATAAGCCTTCGGGAAGGTCCATTTTTATGGTTTTATTAATTCTGTCTAATTCTAAAATAAAGTCATCATTAATAGGAATTAATACTTCTTTATCATTGCTGTTAATCACAAAAAGGTGCTGAGGTGTTTGATCATTTATATACTCAATTTCACCGATTTTACCATGTCTAATATCTTCAACTTGAAAACCATTAACTTCGTGATAATAAAACCTTTTGCCGTCAAGCTTAGGAAGTTCATTAATTGGTAAAAAAATTTCTTTATTGATAAGATTTGATGCCATTGACTCATTTTCAATATCTTCAAATTTTACTCTGACACTATTATTTTTATATTTTGATATGTCAGAAATAAAATATGGTAGGTAGCTATCATCTTCTTTTACATACACCTTTTTTAAATCGTAGTATGTTGAAGGGCTATCGGTATCCAAAAAAATTATTAACTCTCCTTTGAAGCTAAACTTCCTTGTTATTTTACCTAAATAGAAGAATTTACTTTGATTCATAGATTAGTGTAGACTATCTATAAATTTAAAAAATTAATGATAAATAACTTAAGTTATTTTGATTCTTCATCAGAATCCTCTTCTGCTGGAGCTTCTTCTGCTGGAGCTTCTTCTGCTGGAGCTTCTTCTGCTGGAGCTTCTTCTGCTGGAGCTTC
>ENA-OSEY01001435-OSEY01001435.1-marine-metagenome-genome-assembly--contig:-NODE-1435-length-16444-cov-4.221666_pt1 | contig 16444 bp, 14 predicted proteins | sample MGYA00248465_ERZ534230 | MGnify/ENA primary metagenome ERZ534230 (study PRJEB26409, sample SAMN06344110) | marine metagenome | isolation source: Sea water from surface | place: Atlantic Ocean:Southern...
GGTGTCAGTCGAGAATTATTCAGAATGCTATCACTGCACGCTGAACCACGAGACTTTCGCCACTGGCATTGTGTGGCCCGAAACCTACGATATCCAGCCGCAGGGCCATTGTCTGCGCCATACCAACGAATGTCAGAACCTGGATGCGATGAGCTATCCCATCGACCTTTCGGCGAATGACTATGCCTGGGTCCATTCCTCTTGGTTCCTGTGGCCGATGTTCTCGTTCCAGGTCTATCCCGGCAATCTTCTGAACACCTATCACTGGCGCGCGGTGGATGCCGACCATGTGGCTGTCTGGCGCGGCTGGTATAGCATTGACGGAGTGGGGTCGGTAACCGTGCGGCAGCTTGCCGTGCAGGACCGCGAAACGACCGTCGAGTAAGACATTCATCTGGTCGAGTCTGCGCAGCGCGGGCTGAAAAGCCGTGGTTATCGGCCTGGGCCGCTAGTCATGGACCCGGCCTGCGGCCTCAATTCCGAGCATTCGATTGCTGTGCTGCGATCATGGATGCACTATGCCGCCGATCGCATGGGAACGACTGCCGCCGTTTGATAGTCTGGAAAATTCAGATGTTATTCGGCAACTGACAGGTTGCGCTGGACGGACAGGCGGCTCGCGCTGGTCTCGGCAATCTGCTTGCGTGCGTTCTCGATCACCTGCGACCGGTTCTTGGACAGGCCGGTCACATCGATGATGGTCACGTCTTTCACACCGATGAACTCGAGAATGTGACGGATGTAGCCTGTCGCATAGTCGACGTCGTTGCCGTATACCGTGCCGCCGGATGTGATGATAACGCTCGCCTGCTTATTGGACAGCAGCCCGCGAGACACGTCGTTCTCATACGCGAAGGTGATCTTGTCACGGCAGATAAGGTCGATCCATGCTTTGAGCGCCGCAGGAACGCTGAAATTGTAGATCGGGGTCGCGATAACGATGTCGTCGGCAGCCTGAATTTCGGCAACCAGCGCGTCGGACTGTGCCAGCAGGGCGCGCTGGTCGGGTGTCCGGTGTTCTTCAGTGGTGCGCTCGGCTTCAATCCACGCGGAATTCACGATGCCAATACCGGCAGCCAGGTCGCGGTTGGTAACGGTCACGCCGTGCTTTCGCGCGCCAAGGGCAGCCACCATCTCGTCCGCCAGCATCCGACTGACTGACTTTTGGCGGCGCATACTAGCGTCGATCCGGAGAATGGTTCTATTGCGGCCGTTCATAAGACAGCCTTTCGCTTATTTTTCCCGCGCAGTCAACTGGATGAAGGGAGAGCCATGGGAGGGGGGAGGGCCCCCATGGCCCGGATTAAACATAATTATTGCTGAGAGTTGCAAAAAGACGTCCGAAGGGAAAATATAATTCTAAAATTAAGAATAATAGTGTATGGTGCGACATTATGAGCCAAATTGAGGAAATCCGTGCGTTCGTCATGGTCGTCGAAACGGGCAGCCTCACTCAGGCTGCGGAACGGTTGGGAATCGCCGTGTCCGCCGTCAGCAGGCGCCTGAAGGACCTTGAACTCCGCCTCGGCGCGCCGCTGATCCAGCGAACTACGCGCCGAATGTACCTCAATGAGGTTGGCCAGGGATTTTACGAACGATGTAAGGCCGTACTCGATGAACTAGAGGCGGCTCAGCAAGAGGTGCTCAACTCTGGGGGTGGACTCGGCGGCGTGCTTCGGATCAGCACGCCGCTTTCATTTGGTGTTTCGCACATGTCGTCAGCTATCGCGCAATTCATGCATGCGCATCCTGACGTGCGAATCGATATGGATCTGTCGGACAAGCGGGTCGATCTGGTGGCCGAGGGGTTCGATCTGGCCATCAGGATCGGGGTGCTTTCGGACTCCAGCCTGATCGCCAAGAAAATCTCGACGGTCCGGCACATTCCCTGCGCTTCGCCGGACTTTCTGGCCAGATATCCCGAAATCACCAAGCCGGAGGATCTCGAGAGCGCGCCGGCGCTTGTCTATTCGAACGACAAGACGCCAAACGACTGGCGCTACCGCGGACCGGACGGCAAGGCGGGGGTATTGCGCGTCACGCCGAAACTTTCCGCCAGCAATGGCGATGTGCTGCGCGAGGCGGCGATTTCCGGCCTTGGCGTGACCAGCCTTCCGAACTTCCTGCATTACGACGCGATCAATAACGGGCTGCTGAAACCTGTGCTGACGGATTACGAATGGACGGAGTATGACGTCTATGCCGTCTATCCGAAGACAACGATCCTGCCGAAGCGCACCCGCGCCTTTGTCGATTTCATCTCGACCCGTTACGGCATGGACCCTTACTGGAACAAGATTCACGCTTGATTTCCGGCAGCCTGTCGATCGCGGGATTTTCCCACATTGTTATGTGCTCTGGAAAAATCTTTTCCGGACACCGGCCTTTATTACCGGATTCGCAACGGTTACCGTTTCATCAGGTCAGGAGTGGCGCAATGTCGCGTGACCGCATTCTTTGTGTGATGGCACCCACACAAAGCTCCAACTCATCCTTCAGTTGGAGCACACTAAAAGAGGCGCGAAAGCGCCTCTTTTTTTGTGCCCGCCGTAAACTGGCAAATGATATCCAGCAAATGTGAATTGCCCTGAACCGTCAGGCTGGTGCGGCATTCTGCCAAAATCTGGCGAATCTGGCAGGTCACGCCTATGCATGACATCCTCGAACCACGGCATCATATGATCGACTATGTCGAGTTTGCCTCGGCGGACCCGCAGGCCATGTGCGTTTTTTTCGAGGCTACGCTTGGCTGGAGTTTTGAACGGTTCGGTCCCGACTATGTCGCCTTTCACGGCGCTAAGCTGGAGGTTGGCATCTATCGCGCCGACATGGCGAGCCGGTCTGCAGACGGCGGCGCCCTGATCGTGTTCTACAGCCGCGACCTCGAGGCGAGCGAAGCGCTGGTTCTGTCCCACGGGGCGAGCAGCATAAAGCCCGTCTTTGATTGTCCCGGCGGGCGCCGGTTCCAGTTTGCCGAGCCCACGGGCAATGAGTTCGCCTTCTGGTCGAACGTCTGACACACCGGTTGTCTGCCGGTCGTCTGAATGAACATTTGGCCAGACGGTCAAAGCTGTCCATACTTGGCGGGTATCAGTCCCGGACGAGCCACACTCCTTTTTTATTCATGGATTTCCTGTTTTCAGCCCTGCAGCGCTTCCGTCTCCTCAGCCTGACGGTTGCCTGGGTTGCAGGCGTGGTTTCCATTCTGCTGGCTGAGCCGTCCGGGCCGGTGGCTGCTGCTGGGGCATACGCATTCGGCCTGTTCATCCTGCTGACTGTGGCGCGCCTTCGCTGGGACTCCCTTGTCATCCTGTCGGTTCTTGCGGGCGCAACATGGTTTCTTGTCGGCGCTGTGCCGGGGCCGGAAGATATCCTGGCAGGCGGTGAGCGTGTCCTGATCTTTGCGGCGCTGATCCCGACCATGGCGCTGGTTCGCGCGACGGCGATGACCATGCCGTCTGTCCATGCCACGCAGCAGCGGCTGGCGCGGCTTCCGGAGAACGCCTTTGCCGGCGGGCAGCAGCTGGCGGCGCATGTGTTCGGCGGCATCATCAATACCGGGGCGTTCGCCCTGCTGTCGGCGGTGTTGCCGTCCAACGCGCCGGAAGCGCGGCGGCGCGCCTCTGCCGAGGCGGTGATCCGCGGCATGGTATCTTCGTCGGCCTGGTCGCCATTTTTCATCGCCTTTGCCATCGGCCAGACATTTGTCGACCCGGTCTATGCCTGGATGGCGATCGCGATCGGCACGGTCTCGGCTGCTCTCTTCACAATTGTGACCCTGCTGGTCCTGACCCGCGGGTTTGGTCCGGTCGAGCTTCGCCAGTCGCTCGCCTGTCTCGGGCCGGTGGCCTCGCGTCTGGCCATTGTCCTTGCCAGCGTCCTTGCTGTGGCCCTGCTGTTCGGCCTGACGGCGCTGTCCGCGGTCGTGGTGGTGATGCCGCTTCTGGTGGCGCTGCAGCTTTTCCGGCACCGAGACAAGGCACGGCTGATCCTCTCCCAGACGCGAGACGCCATGCACAGCACGGCCGACGATCTGGTTGTGATCACGGCGGCGATGCTGGTTGCCTTCTTCGCCACGCAGGATGGCGGCCTTGCCAGCCTTGTCGCCGGCATCTATCCGGGACAGTTTCCCGGCTGGCTGGCGCTGGTCGCCACGCCGGTCCTGATGATGGCCCTTTCGGTTGTCGGCATCCACCCGGTGATCACCAGCACCGCCTTGCTGGCCACCTTCAGCGGCGGTGGCGCCGATGTGCATCCGGCATTGCTGGTGCAGGCGCATCTGATCGGCTGGGGTGCCGGCACGATGAGTTCCATCGCCTCGCTGTCGGTCCTGACCTGTGCCGGCCTTTATCAGGTGCCCGCCCGCAGGCTTGTTCTCGGCCACAACATGGCCAGCGGTTTCGCCTATGCGGCCGGCTGCGGGGGGCTTCTTGTGCTTGCCAATTTCGCGCTGGGCCATGTCTGACCGACACACCGTCTTGCCTTACCAGGCAAGATTTTGCAGATTTCGAAGTGAAGGGAGAATGTTCCTATGATTTTTCGGCAAATGTTCGATTCTGTTTCCTCGACCTACACCTACCTGCTAGCAAGCCGCGCCGGCGGCGAGGCACTTTTGATCGACCCGGTGTTCGAGAAAACCGACCGCTATATCAGGCTGCTGGAGGAGCTGGACCTGAAGCTGGTGAAGGTTGTCGACACCCATGTCCATGCCGACCATATTACCGCCATGGGTGCCCTTCGCGACCGCACGAACTGCGTCACGGTGATGGGCGAGCAATCGCCTGTCGATGTGGTGTCGATGCGGGTCTCCGACGGCGAGCGGGTAACCATCGAGGGGATCGACCTGACGGCCATGCACACGCCGGGGCACACCGATGACAGCTACTGTTTCCGCATGGACGACCGGGTATTCACCGGCGACACGCTTCTGATCCGCGGCACCGGCCGGACGGATTTCCAGAACGGTGATGCCGGTCAGCAATATGATTCGCTGTTCGACGGGGTGCTGAAACTTCCCGAAAGCACGCTTGTCTATCCGGCCCATGACTACAAGGGTGACATGGTCTCGACCATCGGCGAGGAACGGGCCAACAATCCGCGCCTGCAGGTCGGATCGCGCGCCGAATATATCGAGTTGATGGCCGGCCTGAACCTGCCGAACCCGAAAATGATGGATGTGGCGGTTCCGGAAAATATCCGGATGGGGCTGAATCTCGACCGCCAGCGCGAAGTGGCGACGGTAACGCCGGAAAGCATCATCATGGACAACGCCGAAGGCATGCTTCTGGTCGATCTCCGCGAGGAGGGCGAGCGCGTGAAATCGGGCATCATCCCGGGATCGGTCCATGCCCCCTACAGCCGCCTCGACCAGCATCTCGGCATGTTGCGGCAGTCGGAAGGCAGGCAGATCGTGTTCTACTGCGCCGTTGGTGAACGCTCGACGATGGCTGTGAATATCGCCGGCGGTGACGGCATTCCGACATGCGCACATATTCCGGGTGGCTTTGTCGCCTGGACCAAGGCTGGCGGCAATGTCGCACGCGTCTGAGCGATGAGCGGCAAGGGCCTGAAAGTTGCGGTTGTCGGCGGCGGTATTGTGGGTGTCAGCAACGCGCTGGCGCTGCAGAAGGCAGGGCATCAGGTCACGCTGATCGACCGCCGCGCTCCGGGCCGCGAGACCTCCTACGGCAATGCAGGCGTGCTGTCGGAATCCTCGGTCGGCGTCCTGAACAGCCCGGGACTGCTAAAATCGCTTCCGAAACTTCTTCTTGGCAAATCCAACAGCGTGCGGTTCTCGCCGACCTTCGTTCTGCGGCGGCTCGGCTGGATGCTGAGCTTCCTGTCCTATTGCACCAGGCGCCGCTGGCGCGCCGCCGGTCATGCGCTGCGCGCATTGCAGGTGATCTCGCTTGACCAGCACAAGGCATGGATCGCCGAGGCGGGGGTCGACAATCTGCTGCGCTATGGCGGCTGGATGAAGGTGTTCAGGCGCGGCGAGAGCTACGAGGCCTACAAGGCCGAACTGGAACTCGCGGACGAGGTGGGAACCGAATACAGCATCTTCGACCGCGAGCAGATCCGCCAGATCGAGCCGGGACTGAAGCCGATCTACGAAAAGGCAGTGCTCTATGACAATACCTGCGGCGTCAGCAACCCGGCGGCGCTGACAGATGCTTATGTCAGGCTATTCACCGAGGCCGGCGGCACGGTCCTGCAGGCATCGGTCACCGGCCTGTCGCGGGATGCCGGCGCCTGGCATGTCGCCTTTGCCGACCGCGACAGCCTCGATGCCGATGGCATCGTGATCGCCGCCGGCCCCTGGTCGTCCGAGATCGCGGGCTGGCTCGGCTATGACCTGCCGCTTGCCTGGGAGCGCGGCTATCACATGCATCTGGAGCCGGGCGAAGGGCCGCAGCTGAACCGCGCCGTGCATGATGTCGATGGCGGATTCGCCATTGTGCCGATGCAGCAGGGCGTGCGCATCACCACCGGGGTGGAAATCGCCGCGCGCGACGCGCCGCCGAATTACAGCCAGGTTACCCGTTCGGTGGAACTGGCCCGCGACGGCCACGAGATGAAGGGCGAGATCGACGAGACGCCATGGATGGGACGTCGTCCAACGATGGTGGATTCACTTCCCGTGATCGGTCCGGCACCGCGCCATGACCGGCTGTGGTTCAATTTCGGGCACCAGCATATCGGCCTGTCGATGGGGCCGGGCTCCGGCCTTGCCATTGCCGCGATGATTGCCGGCGAGGCACCGCCGATCGACATGGCGCCCTTCCGCCCGACAAGGTTCTCGATCTGACCGCTAGAACCCGGCCTCGATGGCGCGGACCAGCGCCGACAGGGTCTCGTTCACCGGTGTCGCGATGCCGTGCCGTGCGCCGACGACCGGCACCATGCCGTTGATCGCATCGATTTCCGAGCGCCGTCCGGCAAGATGATCGAGCCGCATGGACGGGCTGGCATCGGGCATCAATGTGGCGAAATCGGTGACATAGCGGTCGATATCGTCGAAAGAGAAATTCACCCCTTCGGCGAGGCCGCATTGATGTGCCTCGCGCGCGCAGGCGAGCGCCAGCTGCCAGGCCTCGTCATTCGCCATGAGCCCGCCGATATTGACGTCAAAGGCGGTGCAGGGTGCGCTGAGCGTGACGTTGCAGACGAACTTCTCCCAGATCAGCTGGGTGATGTCGGGAAAGGCGCGGGCGTTGAAACCGGCGGCCTGCCAGAGAGCCTCGAGCGCCATCAGGCGGTCGGTCATGCCGCCATCCATCTCGCCAAGCCGGATCAGCTTCATCGCATTGTGGTGCGCCTCGCCCGGCCCTTTCAGTGACGCGCCAAACCCGTCGGCAACGCCGAGCAGAACATTGGCCGTCGGCATGTGGGCAGCGATCCGCTCGCCGGCGCCAAGCCCGTTCTGGATGGTCAGGACCAGCGAATCCGGCCGCATTGACGAGGCGACCATGCCGGCGGCGTCGCCAACGCCGCTTGCCTTGGTGGCGATGATATAAAGGTCGCAAGCTCCCGCCTCGCCAAGATCGGTGGCGGCACGGATCGAGGTGATGGTGCGATCACCGCTCGCGCCCGACAGGCGAAGGCCTTTGCTGTTGATGGCATCGACATGGTCCTGCCAGCCATCGACGGCCCATATCTCGTGCCCGGCCTCGGCCAGCAGCACCGCATAGACCGACCCCATGGCGCCGGTGCCGACAATGGCGATCTTGCGTGGCTCCGTCATCAGCCGTCCTTTGCCAGAATGAGTTCAGTCGGCGCGAGAATGCCCGCTTCGATATGTGCGGCGAGATTGCGGAACGGGTCCGGTGCCTTGCCGGGTTCTGTCGGCGGCTTGGTCGTCAGGACATGTTTGAAGAAGCCTTCCGCCGCGGCCGTCTCGTCATGCTGTGCGACAAGGGTGAAGCCGGCCGCATCGGCGGCTGCGAGATAGTCCTGTGGTGTCGCAACCGCGCTTGCATCTGCGGTGGATGCCCATGGCATCGGGAAGCTCACAGTGCCTTCACCAACCTGCATCATGTCATAGATGCCGAAAATCCCGCCCGGGACGAGCACCCGCGCCACCTCTGCCAGCAGCCCGGCCTTGTCGGCGATGTTCATGCCGACATGAAGCATCATCGCCCGGTCGAACGCGCCATCTTCAAACGGCATGTCGAGGGCGCTGCCATGGTGCAGGGTGACGAGCTGTTCGAGGCCACAGCGCTTGTTGAGCTCGGCTCCGGCGGTGATGAAACCGGCCGTCAGGTCGATTCCGGTTACGGCGCAGCCCGTGCCGGCGGCAACGGCGCGGGCCGGACCACCGGCACCGCAGCCGACATCGAGAAGACGCAGTGCCGGGTCCAGCGACAGCCTTCCGGAAAAGCGCTCTGTCGCCGCCAGGCCGCCGACATGGAATTCATCATAGGGCGCCAGGATCCCAGGTGTCAGATTGCCGGTGTCATGTCCCTCCGCAGCAAGCGTGGCAAAGATCCGTTCGGCAAGGCCGCGCCCGCTGTAATGCTGCTCGACGGCGTCGGGTGAGGTCATGTGGCGTCTCCGGTGGTTGCGCCGGACAGGTTGTGCGGCACATACCCGGAGCATAGCAATCTTGCGCCCGATGATAACCTGATACTATATCTCAGCATCTTTATACTATCTGAAGTTTCCCATGACATTAGATCCGCTCCTCTCGGCCCCGCAGCCGATCCCCGTGCATGCAATCGCCGCGCTGGTGGCCATGGTTCTTGGCGGGCTCCAGCTCTGGGGCCCCAAGGGCACCCGAAATCATCGGACGCTGGGATATATCTGGGTCGGATTGATGGCGATCGTCGCCTTTTCAGGATTCTTCATCCATGTTCTCAAGCTGGTCGGACCCTTCAGCCCGATCCATCTGCTGTCCGTCCTTACCCTTGCCAGCCTGTGGTATGCCATCCGCGCGGCTCGGCGCGGTACCATCAAGCGGCACCGCCAGACGATGGTGGCGCTTTTCTGGATGGCGCTGATCCTGACCGGTTTCTTGACCTTCTGGCCGGGCCGGGTGATGTATCAGGTGGTGACGGGCGCCTGAACCGGCGCTAGGCTTTCCGAACCATGAAGACGGATCGTGAAGCGCCACAGGCCTCCAGAAGAAAGACCGCCATTGCCGAGACGGGCAGCAACCGACCTGACGGCCGCATATCCGAAATGGATCGGGCCGCCGGCTTCGAGATCGGCCCAGACTTTACGCGGTTCGACCAGATCAATGACATCTTCTCGCGTGCCTTCTGGGACGACCGGGTAAAGAGCGCCGACACCGACGCTTTTTTCGACAGTTATCGCCGCGCGCCGGCGCCGCGCCGCGCCGACGGCTTTACACAGCGTGACTTTGCCTTCCGAAACGCGGCATGGGTGATTTCCGACATGGTCTCGGAACGCGGCGGCGACCGTGGACTGCGCGAAGGGTTTCAGGCGCTGATCGAGCCCGCCGTGCCAATCGCGCCGGACGCCGCGCCGCTTGGCACCGCGGCCGAGGAGAGCCGGTCGATCAAGGCCGTCGCAAAGCGGTTCGGTGCCGATCTTGTCGGCATTGCCGAGATCGACCTTCGCTGGCATTACGCGACAAGGGTGGATGTGCGCGATTTCAGCAAGGCGCCGAACGAGCTTCCTGACGGCATGACACATGTCATCGTGATGGCGCATGAAATGGCGCCGGAGCTGGTCGCCACCTATCCATCTGCGCTGGCCGGTGCCGCCACCGGCATGGAATATTCGCACGAGGCGGCCATCGCCATCCAGCTGGCAAGCTATATCCGGCATCTCGGATATGACGCTGTCGCCTCGATGAATGATACGGCGCTCGCGGTGCCCTATGCGATTCAGGCCGGCCTTGGCGAATATGGCCGCAATCAGATGGTTCTGACCCCGGAATACGGTCCGCGCGTCAGATTTTCTAAGGTTTTCACCTCGCTGCCGCTTGCGGCCGACGCGCCGCGCCGCCTCGGTCTGCACGACTATTGCCAGAGCTGCACACGATGTGCCGATTCCTGTCCGCCGCGGGCGCTTCCTTTCGGTGGTCCAGAGGAGGGTGGTGACAGCCCTTCGACTATCCGCGGCGTGCGCAAATGGTCGGCGAATTGCGAGAAATGTTTCGGCTTCTGGGCCAAGCTCAGGAGCGATTGCGCCATCTGCATGCGGGTCTGCCCGTTCAACCGCAGCTATGACCGGTTTGCTGACCGGCTGTGGCGACGGCTTGCGACAGGCCGCTGGCGCGCGCTGGCGAGATGGTGGGCGGAGCGCTGGCCGGCAGAGCGGCACACGGCCTCGGACTGGTGGAAAAGGGCCGGTGACAGTAACGGCGGTGGCGGCTAGAGCCCGAGGTCGCCCGCCATCCTGTCGATGGCGGCGCATTGCCAGGCGACATGGTCGGCCGTCGGCTGCTGCTCGATGAATTTCGGCAGGAACGGATCGGCAAGCTCGCTTTCGATGCCGGCAAGCCCCTCGACCACACGGTGCCCGCAAAAGGGAACATAGGCTTCCGAATAGCCGCCCTCATGGACCGCGACCACGCGGCCGTCGCACAGCCTGTCGGCAGCCTGCATGACCATCGCCGTCATCTCGGCATAGGTCGAAGACAGGCAGGACATGCGTGCCAGAGGGTCGGTATGGGCTGCATCAAGCCCGTTGGCGATGATGATCACATCCGGCCGGAAATCCTCGATCAGCGGCAGCGCCACACGGCGCATGGCGTGGATATAGGCCTCGTGCCCGCATCCCGCCGGCAGCGGCAGGTTGGTGTTGGCACCCGTGCCGGCACCGGAACCGCGATCCTCCAGCCCGGCATAGCCTGTCGGGAACATGTTGGCCTGGTGGATCGACAAGGTGTGGACGTCCGGATCCTCATAGAAAATAGCCTGTGACCCGTTCCCGTGATGAACATCCCAGTCGAGAATGAAGAACCGTTCCGCCAGCCCGGCCGCGCGCGCGGCGGCGATAGCGATCGGAATATTGGCCAGCAGGCAGAATCCCATGGAGCTGTCGGCGAGGCAATGATGCCCCGGCGGGCGGGTCAGCGCATAGGCGGTGTCATATTCGCCGCGAAGCACGGACAGCAGCGCCTCGCGGGCCAGCCCGGCTGACTGGCAGGCAATCTCGAACGAACCGTGTCCGAACGGTGCGGAAATGCCAAGCATGCCGCCGCGCTTGTCGCTCAGCGCCTTGAACTCGGCAAGATAGCCGGCGTCATGCACTGCGCCGATTTCCTTAGCACTTGCTGGTTCGGCATCGTGCTGTGCCAATTGTGATAGGAGGCCTGACCTATCCATCAAATTACGCATGCGTCGTTTGGATTCTGGGCTTTCCGCATGGCCACCAGCCGCCATCGGCTGGAGCCAGCCTCCCACTGGGGCCGTCAGGACCGCTTCTCCTGTTGTGTGCCAGAAGCATAACTCAGATTGAAAAAAGGCGGTCCGTTTCATACTAGTTGTCTCAGATTAGAGCGGTTGCTCATTGCCAAACTGTTAGGCCAATTACAGTGGCAAATTGATTATACGGAGCTACGTTGTCTCGATCGCCAGTTGTGAAATAAGAGCAGAGTGGCCGCAAAAATTATAGCTGCAAAATGTATGGCTTGAGGTTTTGCTAAAATAGCAAGTGCGATAGCCAGACGCATGCCAACCTCAAACAAGGTAAGTGACTTTGAATCAAATTTTGCCAGCGCTGTTGCTACCAAATACAATGCCAAAACTAGCCGTGCCAGCAGCCAGCTTAGACCAACAAAATCAATTCCGTTTTCATAGCCCGGCAGAGGAGAATTTGTCGGGCTCGTAGGATCGATAAGAGCCTGCTCAATTAGCAGCAGCTCTGGATAGAATGCGAACACAAATGGAATTGTGAACATCACAATGCCTGACCTTACTGAACTTAGTCCGGTTGCCATCGGTTCAGCTTTTGTGATTGTAGATGCTGCGAAGGCTGCGAGAGCCACTGGAGGGGTTATGGCGGAAGCCACCGCGAAATAGAAAATGAACATGTGTGCGGTGAACGTAGCGATGCCAAGCCCCACTAAGAGTGGTCCCATCAATAAAGCAACATTCACGTACGCCGGCACAGCCGGCATGCCCATCCCAAGCAGCACTGCAAGCAGCATTGTCATTACCAGCGCTAAAAATTGAAATAGGACTGAACCGTCGCCACCAAGATCAAATGAAAGCAGAAACTTTAAAACATCAATCGCTACAAATTTTGAAAGACCAGTGAAGTTGAGGCACACATCGATAACAGTCACAGCCAAAAACATCAGATAAAGCGAGGAGATTGTGATGCCTGATTCTGCCAATGCATCCAGTAGCTTACTTGGTTTTGCGCGAAAGTCTTTATCCAAAAAAAGTAGCACGGTAACAAAGGCTGCCGCCCACCAACCGGTTGCGCCAGCATCACCTGCTGCATTTTGGAAAATTTGCAAAACCCAGGGGAGTGAATGCACGATGCATCGCTGATTCTGTATAGTAGACTCGGCACCTAAAATGGTTGCAAAGAAACCACACCCGACCAAGTCTTTTGGCGTAAGCAGAAGGATGAGGATTAAAAGTATAGGGAGTAAAATTTGGCTGAGATGCAAGATATCTTGACCGCTTATTCGCATGTCTTCGGTCAATGTGCCAAACGCTTCGATGCCCTGTTTTCGTGATTGGAACGAAGCGCTAAGAAACAAACACAGAAAATAGGCGAGTGCTGGTAGTGTCGCTGCGATAATTACATCCCGATAAGGAACTGCTGTCATAGCTGCAAGGATGAATGCGGCAACACCCATCACCGGTGGCATTATCGACCCACCAGATGAAGCCGCCGCTTCCATGCCGCCAGCAAAGACCCTACTAAACCCTCGCTGAATCATCATTGGGATTGTCAAGACGCCTGTAGAGAGGACATTGACGACAGGACCGCCTGTAATTGTCCCAAACATCGCAGAGCTGACAATCGCCGCATGTGCTGGTCCACCACGCAGATGTCGAGTCCAGCGAAAGGCAAGTTTTATAAGCGTCTTACCGCCTGCAGATTTCCCAAAAAGTGCCCCCAGAATGATATAGGGGAAAACTACATTCATAATCACATGCATGAAACGTCCCAGGAAACCGGACGCATTATTTACCAACGCATCATGCACATTTGGGACACCATCGAGAAAAGTACGGGGCTCACCGCCCAATTTGGTCATAAAATATTTGTTGATGTTATCTGGACCGTGAAAATACCAAACCATTACGGTGATTATGGTGTAGGCGGCTATGCCAAAAGAAATGGCCACAAGTGGGAAACCCCAGACCTTTACGTTGTAGAGTAGAAAAACGATTAGAGCGCAGCCCATGATAGCAACCAGCCAGACACCGGTTGTGCTTATACATTTGGGATCTTCAACAGTGTCAGGCTTTGGCAGTCCCATTGTCTCGGCAAATTCAATTTCTGCCTTGAGGGTTTCAGCCATGATTCGTGCGCGCTCACCATTCAAAAGATCAATCAAACACACACTATCGATTTCGATGAGATAAGTGAGCGACACTGCTGTTGCGGCAATCACCAGCGAGAAGTCCATAAAAGCGCCCATAAAAGCTTTTTGGGTGCCCCGCCATTCGCGCCACATTGAATGCTTAATCGCAACAATTAGCATCATCATCGTGAAGACGATTGGATAAAACCATTCAGTTGAGAATGATCGAACCTTTAAATTATTTATACCGGTGATGCTGCGCCAAAATTCGTCCCAACCTGGTATTAGTGGCGTGCTATTGATTGCGCCCACTGTTACGAAAATGAGTGCGAAAAAATAGACGGCCTTGTTAGGGAAGATCGATGGAGCTGCCTCTTTGACGGAATCATGTGACATTGGGCGCTCAGCAAAAGAAAACAATCAAATTGGTGGCGCCAAAACAGCGCCACCTAAAGTTTAGAGCGATCAATTGTCCAAGGCACATTGTTCTATTTTATAGCCAGCATCTATCCATGCTCGTGCAGCACCAGGGTGATATTTGACTGGATTAGCTCCACACATGCCTTGCATTGGCATATCAAAACCAACAGTGTCACCGTAGGGGGCCTTTGCCTTAAGGTCGCCAAGACTAGCGACATATGATGAAACAAGTTCGTAAACCAGTTGCTCATCCATATCCTTGTGGACCACGTTACCGCCGATCGTGGCAAATGCTCTGAAAGTGTCGTCTTCAGAAATAAAGGTCCAATCATCACCCATCTTTTCGCGCAATGTAGCTATATCCATAGTGACTGGCGCACTGCCAGGGGCTTGCATGTATTTTTGCATCTCTTCACTCTCGTAGGCCGCTTTTGGCATAGACCAGCCCGTCATTTTGCCCGCTGCTGTCACTGAGGTAAGTCTAGACCCGGGAAATAGCTCTGGCAGTACAATGGCATCGGGCTCACCGCTCGTTACCAGTGTTGTGCCCTGACCCCAGTTGACCTGTAGGCCTTCATAATCTTCACCATCTTTGAGACCCGCGACTATCTGAATCATGCTACGAGCATTTGTCAAAGCGCCACCTCGCGGTGGTCCATTATAGATTTTGCGACCCTTTAAATCGTCCCATCCGTCAATGTTCTTTGCGTCATATGCATAGAGCAAAAATATGCCCAGCGTGAATGGGTTGATGGCTCTTAAATTGCTCGCGAGTTCAGCACCTTTTTCTTTTCCTAAAGAACCATAGGGCCCAACGCCTCGGCTCATTAGAAAAGGAAGAATGTAAGGTGTGGCTGCTATATCTGTTTTGCCTTCGGCAACGTTTTGAATTGAATTGGTCAATGTTTGACCATCAGCCAATTGAATATTTGCGATGCCTTTGGTGCCAGCAATTTCTGTCATATGGGCAGGTGACAAATGAGTGGCGCCGCCCGGGCTAGCTGTTTCAGCAGTAAGATTAACTTGTGCGCCAGCCGCACCACCAAACAACACAAGACCAGCTAACGTCGCCAAAAACGATTGTTTGAACATTTGTTCCTCCCAAATTTATTTTGTGCTCTGAAACTAGAGACCAGATGAAATGTGGGAGTCAAACATAATTTAACATGTTAATTAAAGGGAATAATTGTTGGGTATGTCAAAACCCATTCAAGCATCTACTTTTTGTCCCAGATAACTTAACTGCAGGTGCTTCCACCTTTGATGCCAATTAGATGATTGCGTCTCAAGTTATGGTTGTCCATTCAGCCCCCCACGCAGTTTGCCAGAACATCTTGTTTGTGACGTTTGATTTGGCATTCCCGCCCGACCACAGATTAAATCTTGGTGATGCATGTCTTTCAAAATAGTCACTTAATCTAAAGGATAGATCTGCCAAAACAGCGCTGTTGGCATCCTTCTTGGCAACATCTTGTCTTTCTTCGGGGTCACCCGTCAGATCAAACAATTCGCTTGGCAAACCCGGGCTACCATATCCGTTGAACCGCTCAATATAGAGGTGGTCTGCTGTTCGAATGGCACGGCTTTCCTCCTGCTCGATACAAATTGCGTCCCGCACGAGCCGGCCTGGGTCGTCCAGCGCAATGACCCGGCTGTCATGCCGTTCGGTTTCGATCGGCGCTGCGCCGGCGGCATGAAGAAGCGTGTTGGGAATGTCGATCTGGCTGACCAGTCCGTCATGATCCGCGGTGGCGATGCCCGGGCCTGCCATGACCAGCGGCACATGATAGCTTGGCCGCAGCATGGAAGAAGGCCACGCGGCAAGCCCGTGCCCCCAGATGCCGTGATGTCCCAGCGAGAAACCATGATCAGCCGTGTAGATGATGATGGTGTCTTCAGCCAGCCCGTTTTCGTCGAGCGCCGTCATGATTCGCCCGACCGCGTCATCGATCAACGATGTCTGGGCGAAATAGTTGCGAAGGCTCGTGGTGTCATTCGGCAGCAGCAGCGGGCCGGCGAAACGTTCGTGCGGCGTGCCGCCGGCTTCGACGACGCGCTGCGTGTAGCGTTCGATGACGCGCCTGTTCAACCCTTCGCGCGGGATCGAATGAAGCGGCAGGTCGTGGTAGATTTCATCAAAGCGTGTCTGTGATTCGCCGCGGATAGCCGGCCAGTGGCCATAGGGGCCATTAAAGGGAACAAAGCAGAAAAAGGGGTCCGGCTCGTTCCTGCGTGATCCCAGATAATCTACCGTACGGTCAGCGAAGAAGTCGACCGAATGGCCCTTATGGAACAACTCCCGGCCGTTCTCTATCATCCGGTTGCCATGGAAACTGACGGTATGCCCATGCGGGAAGGTCACCCAGTGGTCATAGTCGGCAGGCGCGCGCCAGGGCTGGCCAAGATGATATTTGCCGATCAGGGCGGTGCTGTAGCCTGATTTTCTGAGGAGTTTGGGGAAGGTGACCTGCGAACCATCGAAGATGTCCCCGTTGGTCATCTGTCCGTGGTGGAAGGAATGCCTGCCCGAGAGAATTACCGCCCGGGAGGGGGCACAAATGGAAT
>ENA-OSEY01001437-OSEY01001437.1-marine-metagenome-genome-assembly--contig:-NODE-1437-length-16444-cov-2.647889_pt1 | contig 16444 bp, 15 predicted proteins | sample MGYA00248465_ERZ534230 | MGnify/ENA primary metagenome ERZ534230 (study PRJEB26409, sample SAMN06344110) | marine metagenome | isolation source: Sea water from surface | place: Atlantic Ocean:Southern...
TTTGCGCCCTGACGAAGTAAGATTGAAAATTTGAATTGACGACCTTTATTATTTTGTAATTTTCCCTCAACAACTTTAAATCCAGCAACCTCTAAGTTTTTTAAAGCTTTTTTCATATTAGCTCTGTTTCTCTCTGATCCGTTTGATTTTGGCAGTTTATACCCTTCAATTGTACCAGGAAGTTGGGTCTGGTCGGAATTTTGTAATAATTCTAAAACACTATTTTTGGCCGCACCTTCTCTCATACCGAGAATTGAATTTGAAAAATATGAAGTTATACGCTGCTGCCTTCCAGCATTTTGGGTTTCATTAATATATTCAAAATTGAATGCTTCAATTAAAGCTTGCCTAACTCGCCAATCAGAAAAGATGTTCTTCCTTGTGTTCATCACTAAACCGCGCATTCCAGTAGGCCGTCCGTGCGGTATTTCTGATTTGGTAATTTTCCCGTTTAATACGCTTGGGAAGTTAAATTGAGTTTCCCATTTTTCTGCATTTCCTTCTCTAAAAATATCTATTTCCCCAGCTTTAAATGCTTCAAAAAGCACAGTCGAGTCACCAAAATACTCAATGGTTATTTTGTCAAAATTTAATGTTCCTTTCCTAAATGGTAGCTCATTTCCCCAGTAGTCAGGGTTCCTCTCCATCGTGATAGACTTACCTGGATCAATATCTGAAATACGATAAGCAGCAGTTGATATGGGAACTATTTCTAAACTGGAGTTCTCAAAATCTTTATCTTGCCATTGCGATTTCTTAAGAATGGGTCGCATTCCAGCCAAAAGTGCTAACTCTGGATTATCCTCATTAAAAATTATTTTAACACTTCTCGGGCCAGTTTTTTTCACACTCTTTATTTTTTTCCAAAGACCCCGATATCGCCAATGGCCTATTGTGCCTAGTGTTTTGTATGACCAAATAACGTCCTCAATTGTTACAGGTGAGTTATCACTAAATTTTGCTTCTTTTCTGAGCTTAAATTCAACCCATTCTCGATTCGGGCCGGTTTCGATTGATTCTGCCAAAAGTCCGTAAAGTGTAAATGGTTCGTCCCAACTTCTCCCCATAAGAGTTTCATAACACCAAAAACGCAGTTGCCATGGTGAACGGCCTTTAACAATATGTGGATTTAGAGAGTCAAAAGACCCAACAGCTCCAATTTTCAAAGTACCTCCCTTTTTTGCGTTTGGGTTGGCATAAGGAAGAGACACAAAATCGTGTGGCAACTCGGGTTTGTCATACATAGAGATTGCGTATTTTGTCTGAGACTGTGCAAAATTAACAAAACAAAAACAGTAAAAGACAAAAAATAAGTTGGAAAACTTCTTAAGGTGGGAAAGGTTCATAGCAAGACCATTTCTAGGTTTTTATGTAGTCGATTACGAAAATATTAAGATGTAAAATACTGTTTTACAAACTTTTTGCTTGGCGTCATCCACAGAACGTTGTATACATAATTTACTGCTCGATAGGTTTCTTGCCTGTATGAAACCTGCCTCAATGACTTGGCGCCTGCTTTTGCAGGCGCTTTTTTTATTTAAAGTTTTTTTGAATTGCTTCCAACGAATCAATTAAAAACAGTAGCTACTAAATCCTATTCTGCTTTGTTTGTATTCTTGGTTTATGATTTTTTGCCAGGAGGATAAACCAAACCAGCTGAGATTACCAACTTGGCTGCGTCTTCAATGGACATGTCTAACTCGACGATATCGGATTTTGGGAAAAACAATAAAAACCCTGATGTGGGGTTAGGAGTTGTTGGTACAAAAACTGATACCATAGGGCCCTTTGAGCTTTTTCGTTCTGCTATTTCTCCTTTTGCAGTCGTGGAAACGAAGCCAATTGCCCAAATACCTTTTCGTGGATATTCGATCATGCATGCTTTTTCAAAAGACCTTTCTTGTTGGGCAAGCACTGTTTCTGCTATTTGCTTAACACCAGAGTAAAAGGATCGAACTACCGGCATGCGACTTACTAAATTTTCGGCATATCTAATAAATGATCGACCTATGAGGCCTTTGGCCATCCAGCCGACAAATGTTGCAAAAATTAGAAATACAACAACTCCAACACCTCTAATGTTAAGTTGTAAGTCATAACCAAATAAGGTGCCCAGGATTTTTTCTGGTCGGTATGCATCGGGTACAAAAGGCAAAACAAACCCGTCGATCCAACCAATTACGCTCCAAATAAGCCAAATCGTTAGTGCAACTGGCGCGATTACGACGACCCCTGTCAAAAAGCTAGTCCTTAAACGTGCGAGCATAATCTTGTCTTTGCCTATATTATCTTGTGTTGTTCTAGTTTAGATAATTTACATTGTAAATCAAAGTGATAAACATCTTTTGAAGCTTTAAAAACATAATGCGATTTTTGATGCAAGTTTTGCATTATTTTTTATAAGTTCTATGTTGGACTTAAGAGATCTTCCCTGCGTAAGTTCATTGATTTTTGCAAGCAAAAAGGGTGTCACTTCTTTTGCGATTATTTTGTTCTGAATTGCTTCCTTTGCCGCGGCGTTTACTATTGGCTCTATTTCTCGAAATGGAATTTCATTTTCTTTAGGTATTGGGTTTGCTATTAGCTGGCCGCCAGCAAGAGATAGTTGTTCTCTAATTTTATGTGATTTTGCAATCAAAGCTGGATCATTTAAAGATAGGGGTGAATAGAATGGACTATCGCAAGACCAAAAAGCTGGTAATTTTGATTGCCCAAATGTAATCACTGGAACACCAAGTGTTTCTAACACTTCAAGTGTTTTAGGAATATCCAGTATGGCTTTAGGACCGGCGCACACCACCGAAACAGCAGTTTTGGATAGCTCTTGTAAATCAGCTGAAATATCAAATGTTTTTTCAGCAAGTTTATGAACTCCTCCAATACCACCGGTAGCAAAAACTTTAATTCCAGCTAGTTTTGCAATTATCATTGTTGCAGCAACGGTCGTTGCGCCTGTATCTTTATTTAGTAGGCAATGAGCCAAATCCGCCCTTGATAATTTTCTTACATTTTTTGTTTTCGAAAGATTGGATAAAATTTCTTCTTCCAAACCAACTTTAATCACGCCGTTTATAACTGCGATAGTAGCTGGCGTCGCTCCTGTTTCTGTTATTACTTTTTCAACTTCTTGCGCGGTTTTAAAATTATCGGGCCAGGGCATGCCGTGAGTAATGATCGTACTCTCTAATGCAACTATTGGGTCGTCGTTTTTGATGGCTTTTTCAACTTTGGGCGAGTATTCTAATTTAACCATTAATGATCACCTCGTACATAACCCGCGGCACTATTTGCAGCTAATTTAAGAGCTTTTTTCTTATCTGCAAATTTAAGATCATTTATTATATGACAAGCTAGAAAATAATCACCAGCGACAGTTGCACGACATATTTTTTTAACCTTAGGTGGTTGGAATGTAATTGGCTTATCGCTTAAAGACGCTTCTGAAAGATTGTTGTGAGCGTCAGTTACAATGGCTCTCCCTAATCCACTTCTAAGCAAATGAGTAGCAGCTTCTAATGTGTTTTCAAACTTCAAATCTAATAGCTTCTCTGCTTCTTTTTTGTTGCAATAAATTGCTACGTTTGGGAGTTTTAAAAAAGGTTTCAAACGAGTTGCTTTAGAAGGTGAAGCTGGGACAATTCTTATGTCGTAATCCAAGAAATTTTTGTTATTTGCAGTTTTTAGCAAGCTATCTTGGCTCAAATTACCATCCAAAATTATCAAATTCTTAAAATTAGCAATATTTTTGATAACTTTTCCATCTACTAAAGGTTTTAATAAATTTTCACTATGTAATTCTACATTTTTGATGTCTGCAATTGCTGCTTTTAATCCATGAACGTCTTCAATTGCCACATAACTATCTGTTTTAACTATATTACTTTTATAAACATTTTTTGTAATTATACCTAACTCATCACATAATTTAATAATTTTTCTACCCTTTGCATCCTTACCCAGTGCTGTAAGCAATTCTACTTCTTTTAATTGGCTCAATGCTAATTGCTGACAGATATTAAATGCTACGCCTCCAACGTTAGAAGTTATGTAACCGGGAACGTCGTCGCCCCAGTCAATTTGCCTCGGGCTTGAGGCGATCGTATCAACAAGGGCACTGCCAATGCATATAACTTTTACTTTATTGAGTTGCATCTAAGGCTCGAAAGGTAAGGGCTGCCCAATAACTGCTCCAAACAGCATCGTTCTTAGGATCTTCGTTGACCTCAATGATTACATTGTCGATCAGATACTCATTCCCCTCAGTAACTTTAAATTTTGCAATACCATCATCATCTGTAAAGGTGACTTGGGTGGTGACATTTTTTTCGAAATCTCTCTCAAAAATAGTTATTTGTCTATTTTTTTGAGGTTTATCGTTGAATAACAGTTTAACGTAAAATTCATCCTTAGAGTCTCTGTTGTACGGATTGGTGAGTGCAACTATCTCGTGTTTTATGCCGGCCTGTATATCGCTACCCTGTGAGTTGCCAACTCCAATCAAAATTTTTGAAAACCTGTAATAATCTTCCTTAAAGTTCATCTTAGGAAATTTGAGGTCAGAGTGTTTTTTAATAGCCCATTCTTCACCTTTCTCGACTGCAAATTCAGAAAATTTATCTAGTGTTTCATAATTTATAGTAGACTTTTCACTAACATAAATTCCGGTTACCAAACCATTGTTAGAAAATGATAAAGTAGCTGCTGGAGTATCCCCCATTCTCGACTCAATATCTACTTTCTTGTTATTATTTATGTAATAAAATTCGGAAAACCTACTTTTGAAATACGATAGTTCAAACCCATCAAACATTTGACCATTTACCAAACTGAGTTTAACCTCAGCATCAATTTTTTGCTGGTAAGTGGTTGTGTCTAGCCACATTTCATGAGAAATCAGCGGTGAACTGTTTGCTACTAAAAGGCTTAATCCTGTAATTATAATGACGAAGTTTTTTTTAACAAAAACAGGTAAAGTATTTTTTATCTTTGCCATATTATTCAGTTTAAAAGTTGCCGCAGTCAAAGCGCATGAAATATCACCTTCTATCTTGGATTTATCAATAAGCTCAAATGTGGTTCAGTTAAAGTTAAGATTGTCGGTTGAAGCTATTTTAGCAGATGTAAACCTGTCCGAAACAGATAATACAAATTTTTCACAAAATTCTTTCAAATATGACGAGTTGAGAAGCCTAAATCCAGAAGAAATAAAAAATTATTTTTACAACAGATGGTCTGACTTAGCGCCACTTATTCAAGTAAATCAATCGGGAAGGGCATTAGAGCTAAATTTTTCTGAACTTTCAGTCCCTGAAATTGGAAATTTGGAGCTTACTAGGATTAGTCATCTCTATATTGAGGCAGAATTAAAAACCAAAGACCCAATTTCGTTTTCCTGGGATCCTAAATTTGGCCCTGTAGTTTTACGGCAAATGGGTGTTCAAAACGGTATTACACAATTTTTGCAAAATGGGGATAAGTCAGATCTAATTTATTTTAATGATAACGTGCAATATAACAAATTTAATGCTTTTTTAGATTATATACCCGTGGGATTTGAGCATATCATTCCAAAGGGCTGGGACCATATTATTTTTGTCCTAGGTTTATTTTTCTTCTCAACTAGGCTTAGGCCATTGATTTGGCAAATCTCTGCCTTCACGGTGGCGCATACATTTACATTAGCGCTAGGTTCAATCGGATATATTAAAATAATTCCAGAAATCGTAGAACCTCTTATTGCTTTATCAATAGTTTTTATTGCAGTTGAAAATATATTTTTCGATAGGCTTAGTAAGTGGAGGCCAATTGTAATTTTTATTTTTGGCTTACTACACGGTTTAGGGTTCGCTTCTGTTTTAGGAGAGTTTGGTTTGCCTGATGGTTTCTTTATTGCGGCTCTATTAGGTTTCAATCTTGGTGTTGAGATTGGTCAACTGACTGTGGTGTTACTTGCTTTTATAACCTTGGGCTATTGGTTTAATAAAAAAGATTATTATCAGATCTCTATTGCCAACCCTATATCAATAATAATTGGTTTAGTAGGAGCTTACTGGTTTATTGAAAGAGTAATTTAATATAAAATTTTTTGAACTTGCATATTCAAAAACTTTGGCGTAGGTCAGCAGCATTAAAAATCGCAGATGGGTTGAGGGTTCTTAAGAGAGAAATTCTTATGTGATCCGCCGGTTGAAGTTTAACTTTCAAGCTCCCATCAAGGCAATAAACCGGAAAGGAAATTTAAAATGGCTCTACCAGAGTTTTCATTACGTCAATTATTAGAAGCAGGTGTTCATTTTGGTCATCAGACGCAAAGATGGGACCCTTTGATGGAACCATATATTTATGGCTCTCGTAACGGTATTCATATTATTGATTTAACTCAAACCGTCCCGATGCTTGATCAAGCTTTGAACGTTGTACGTGAAACAGTGGCAAAAGGCGGCAGTATTTTATTTGTAGGTACGAAAAGGCAAGCATCTTCATCAATAGCTGAGGCAGCAGAGAAGTGTGCACAGTACTATATGAACCATCGATGGTTAGGAGGAACGCTAACAAATTGGAAAACAGTTTCTCAATCTATTCAAAGATTGAAATCAATAGATGAGCAGGTTGCATCTGGTTCGATCGAAGGTTTGACAAAAAAAGAGAGGCTAGGGGTGGAGCGTGAACATGCCAAGCTCAAGGCTTCATTCGACGGTATCGCAGAAATGGGCGGTGTTCCAGATTTAGTATTTGTTGTTGACGTTAAAAAAGAAGCTCTTGCAGTGGCGGAAGCCAATAAGCTAGGAATACCTGTTGTGGCTGTGGTTGATACCAATTGTTCACCTTCAGGAGTTGATTATATGATACCTGGAAATGATGATGCATCACGAGCCATAGGGTTATATTGTGATTTAGTAAGCAGAGCAGCACTCGATGGTATGTCTGCTCAATTGGGTGCCGCTGGTGTTGACCTCGGAGAAATGGATGAAACGCCAACTGAAGAAGTTTTAAACGAAACGGACAATGTTGAAGAACAGGTTTCAAGCGCAACTGAAGAAGAAGCTACAGAGAACAGCGCTGAGAATAAGGTAGTTTCTGATAAAGTTGAAGTAACTACCAAAAAGTCGAAGGCAACAGCAAAGACAAAAAAACCTGCTGCGAAGAAAGTAACAGCAAGTAAGGCAAAAAAGAAAGATGAAGAGACTACTGAACCTGCTCCAGCTAAAGGAAAAAAGGTTAAAGAGAGTAACCCTTCTGATGAAGAAAAAGCTAAGTAATGTCCTCTAATTTGAGGCTGGTGACGATACAATTTCATGCGTTATTTGTAACGCCGTATTTAAAAGGGTAAGAAAATGTCTATTACAGCAACAATGGTAAAAGAATTGAGGGAGTCGACTGGTGCAGGTATGATGGATGCCAAAAAGGCTCTCACGGAAACTTCAGGCGATTTTGAAGCTGCTGTTGATTGGTTGAGAACAAAGGGCTTGGCTAAGGCTGCAAAAAAGTCAGGAAGGATCGCTGCGGAGGGTTTAGTCGCTGTATGTGTTGATGGTTCGAACGGTGTAGCAATAGAAGTGAACTCTGAAACAGACTTTGTAGCAAAAAATTCTGAATTCCAGGAAATGGTAAAAGGCTTTGCAGGTATTGCTTTAAACGTAAATACTATTGAAGAACTTGCGAATGCCGAATTCCAAGGCAAAAAAGTTTCTGAAGTCCTCACTGATAAAATTGCTACCATTGGTGAAAATCTTTCACTGCGAAGAATTTCAAAAATATCAGGAGATCAGGTCGTTTCATATGTACACAACGCTGCTACTGAAGGAATGGGAGCAATAGCTGTTTTGGTAGCTTTGAGAGGTAGTAATGAAGATTTTGGCCGTCAAGTCGCAATGCACATTGCTGCAGCTAATCCTCAGGCTCTTAACAAAGACGAGTTAGATCCAGCAACCATTGAAAGAGAAAAGTCAGTATTAACAGAGCAAGCCAGAGAGTCCGGAAAACCTGAACAAGTTATTGAAAAGATGATTGATGGTAGAATGAAAAAATTCTTCTCAGAGGTTACACTTCTAGGTCAAGATTTTGTGATTGACCCAGATTTAACAGTAGAGGCAGCGGCTCAAAAAGCTGGTGTTGAAATTGTTGGTTATATTAGAATGGCTGTTGGTGAAGGAATTGAGAAGAAAGAGGAAGACTTTGCTGCAGAAGTAGCAAAGGCTGTTCAGGGTTAAAAAACAATAGTTTAATATATATTATTAACGTAAAAGAAATTTTTCATAAATCAATAATTAACATAATATATATTATGCGAAAAATGAATATATATATAATAGAACTTTGGCTGCAGATAAGACAGTCGCCCTTTTCTAGGTTAAGATTATTTTTTGCACTTGGCTAATTGAATTCATGGCATAAGCTGACCACCATTCACCTCTATAGTTTGACCAATCACATATCCAGCAAGGTGTTTAGAAGCGAGAAACAAGTAAGCGCCGACACAATCCTCTGCAACGCCTAACCGGCCTTGGGGAACAGTTGCTAACATTGCGTCTAATTGTTCCTTTGTAGAATAGCGCTCGTGAAATGGTGTCGTAATTACACCAGGGGCAACAGCATTAACTCTTATGCCAAACTCTATCCATTCTTTTGCCATTCCTCGTGTTACATTAGATACGAAAGCTTTAGAGGAACCATACATACCAGCTCCTCCACCCGCACCATTTCTTGCAGCAATTGATGTTGTATTAATTACAAAACCACCTTGCTCCTTAAGAAAAGGCAAAGCTTCTCTAGAGGCAACAACGATTGAGCGCGCATTTAAATCCATAATCTCGTCATAATCTTTGTCAGAAACTTTAGCATATGGGACCCTTCGCACCATACCGCCGGCATTATTTATAAGCCCATTTAATCCACCAAGAACCTCTGCAGCCTCACGAACAGCACCTGCCATCGCCTGTGAGTCGCTTACATCAGCCTTAATTAATTCAATACGACCCCCCTCACCTTGGATCTCCGAAGCAACGGTCTTTGCTGCATCTTCAGATGAAAAATAATGCAAGCCTACAATGGCGCCTTGTTTAGCAAATGCCTTGGCAAGCTCAGCACCAATCCCTGTCGAAGCACCAGTTATCAAAATTTTTTTATTTCTAAATTCTGAAAATTGTATGCTTGTTGAGCCCATTATTAGGAACTTCCATGGTTAAGTTTCTTAAAATATTATCAGAAAAAGGCCTGCAATCCGGTCTGTGCTCTACCTAGTATTAAAGCATGCACGTCGTGCGTTCCCTCATAAGTATTGACTGTTTCTAAGTTATTCATGTGGCGCATGATCTGAAAATCTTGAGAAATACCGTTTCCGCCATGCATATCGCGCGACATACGCGCGATATCTAGAGCTTTCCCGCAGTTATTGCGCTTTATTATACTTATCATTTCCGGAGCGCCTTGCGCTTCATCCATTAATCGACCCACTCTTAGAGCCGCCTGAAGTCCGAGTGATATTTCTGTTTGCATATCTGCCAATTTTTTCTGAAACAGTTGTGTCTGAGCAATTGGCTTGTCAAATTGTTTCCGGTCAAGGCCATACTGGAGGGCCGCATGCCAGCAAAACTCCGCTGCGCCCATTACACCCCAGGCAATTCCATACCGTGCTCTATTGAGGCAACCAAAAGGACCTTTCAGACCTGAAACGTTTGGTAACAGAGCGTCATCAGAAACCTCAACATTATCCATTACTATTTCGCCTGTTACGGAAGCTCTCAGAGACAGTTTACCTTCTATCTTGGGAGCGCTTAGTCCTTTTGCGCCCTTTTCAAGAATAAAACCTTTTATTTTACCGTCGTGATGCTCAGACTTAGCCCAAACAACAAATATGTCGGCAATTGGTGAATTTGAAATCCACATCTTAGAACCAGAAATTCTATACCCACTTCCTGTCTTAAAAGCCCGGGTCTTCATAGAGGCAGGGTCAGAACCCGCGTCGGGCTCAGTTAAACCAAAGCAACCGATAAGATCGCCCGCAGCAAGCTTTGGTAAGTATTTCTTTCGCTGTTGCTCTGTCCCATAGGCATAGATGGGATACATCACTAGGCTAGATTGAACTGACATCATTGAACGGTAACCGCTATCTACGCGCTCGATCTCCCTGGCGACTAAACCGTAACTTACGTAGCCAGCTCCCAGGCCCCCATATTCTTCTGGAATTGTAGTCCCCAAAAGCCCCATTTCTCCCAGCTCCTTAAAAAGTCCAGGTTCTATACTTTCATTTTGAAAAGCCTTCGTTACGCGAGGCTGGAGTTTTTCCTGTGCGAATGTTTGACTCGCATCTTTAAGCATGCGCTCCTCTTCGCTTAACTGCTGCTCTAAGTAAAAGGGATCCGACCAGCTAAATACACCCAAGTCTGGTGCGTCTTTGCTTTTTACTATTGGCTTTTGCATTGTCATTTTGTGACCTCTCAAAACAGTTGTTTTGTTACTTTTAACTTTTGTACAGCGCTTTCAAAACATATATACTTATTAAAAACTAATGCAAATTTCCCAGTTAGGAAATTTTAGTGAGATTTTTGTTAAATTCAGCCGCTCTCTCTTGGTAGTGGACGGCGCTGCCAATTAGGTTCAGTTTTGCTTCATCATCAAGTGCACGAATAATTTTTCCTGGAGCACCCATCACCAGCGATCCGTCAGGTATGATTTTATTTTCTGTAATTAAAGATCCGGCTCCAACTAAACATCCTTTACCAATTTGTGCTCCATTCAGTATTGTAGTTCCCATGCCAATAAGTGTATTTTCCGCGATAGTACAACCGTGCAGGATCACGCTGTGCCCAATAGTACAGTTTTCTCCAATTTCTAATGCGAAACCATGGTCTGTGTGAAGAACGCAGTTTTCCTGTATATTACTCCCATCGCCTACCAGGATCTTCTCATTGTCACCTCGAAGTGTGGCCCCAAACCAAACGGATGCCTTTTTGCAAATTTCTACATTTCCGATAATATTGGCGTCATGAGCTATCCAGGCACTGCTGTCGATTTGAGGTGTGTCTGCATTAAACTTAAAAACTGCCATTATCGGTCCCCGAATTCACCATTTAAACCGCGGACGAACTCTACAATACCTGGTTGCTGCGATAGACGCAGCCTTTCTGCGGTTATTATTATTTTTAATTTCTCTTCTGTTTGATCGATATCGTCATTTACAACAACATAATCGTACTCTGGCCAATGACTGATTTCCTCGACAGACTTAGCCATTCTACTTGATATCACATCATCACTGTCTTGGTTTCTTAATTTCAGACGACTTTCCAACTCCTCGATGGATGGTGGTAAAATGAAAATAGATAAGACGTATTTTCCCAAGTTAGAGTTTTTTATTTGTTGGCTTCCTTGCCAGTCTACATCAAAAAGGACGTCATATCCGTCATCAATTGAAGATGATACTGGAGCAATAGGGCTCCCGTACAAATTTCCAAATACTTCGGCATGTTCCAGCATTTGACCGTCAGCTACTTTTTGGTTAAATTCTTCTTCTGAAATAAAATAGTAGTCTTTTCCGTCCTGCTCTCCATCACGAGGTTTGCGAGTTGTTGCTGAAATGGAGAATACACAGTTTTTATCCCATGCCTTAATACGTTGCGCTAAAGTTGATTTTCCGGCACCAGACGGAGATGAGAGGATTATGAGTAGCCCTTTTTCGTTCACTTTTACTTTACTCGACATTTTGTACTTGTTCGCGAAATTGATCGACTAATGTTTTCATTTCTATTCCTAATTTTGTCAAATCGCTATACTGGGACTTAGAGCATATTGTATTTACTTCTCTATTCAATTCCTGAGATAAGAAATCAAGTTTTTTACCGACAACGTTGGATGAATTTACTAAATCTTGCATACTTACAATATGCACCTTTAAGCGATCTAATTCTTCCTGAATATCTTGCTTTATTACCAGTAAGGCTATTTCCTGCTCTAATCTGTTTTCATCAACTTGATTTTGTTCATTGATAACTTTATCAAGCGCTATTTTAAAATTTTTCTTTAAATGCTTGGACCTATCCGGAAGTATTTTATCTATTTCTTTAATCAATTCCATAATTGAAGAGAGTTTCTCTAAAAGAATTGCTTGAAGCCCCTGCCCTTCAATTCTTCTTGTCTCTATAAATTTTTTTATGAGTTCTGGAAGCTTATCCAACATGACTGATTTTAACTTAACTGTGTCTGTTTGAGAAATTTTATTTTCTTCCCAGACTCCTTTTACAGAAAAAAAATCCAAAACTGTTAAAGGAGAAAATTGAATGTTTTTCTCATCACATTTTTGTTCAATAGTCTTTATTTCATCAATTGCTGTGTTAAGAACTTCGTTATTCAAAGTGAAGTTGCTTGATGCTTCGTCGTTGTGCTTAGCTTTAATTTTTAAAACTATAGATCCCCTAGCAATTTGTTTTGAAACTAATTGCCGGATATCGTTTTCCATAAAAGTCATGTACTCTGGAAGATAAATCTTAAGATCAAAACTTTTAGAGTTTACGCTCTTGATTTCGGCGTCTAATGAAAAGTCGCCTACTAGAATTGTATCAGACGCATATCCAGTCATTGAATTAATCACTTGGTAGTCTCCCAATTAAAACTTGCGTTAATAAGTTGCCTCTGCAGGTTGATGTTGCATTATCAAATTGCAAGAGAGTTATTAATCACGTCTTTAATCAGATTTGGATCTACATCTCGAGCAATAAATGCCTTCCCAATACCTTTCGCCAAAATTAGATTTAATTTGCCGTCAACCACTTTTTTGTCCTGAAACATTAGCTCCACCAACTTATCCGCGTTTGGTAATGCGCCCGATATATTATTGATAGAATTCATCATTCCCATGTCTTCAAAGTGCTTTTTAATTCGTGTGGGGTCTTCTTGAGACGTTAAGCCCATTTTTGCGGATAAATCAAAGGCAAGTACACTTCCAATCGCAACGCCCTCTCCGTGTAACATTCGCTCTGAGTAACCTGTAGCGGCTTCTAACGCATGACAAAAAGTATGGCCTAGGTTTAGCAATGCTCTTTCTCCCTGCTCCTTTTCATCTGCAATAACGATAGCTGATTTCATTTTGCATGAATGAGCGACAGCCTTGATCAGTGCATGTATATCCCTGTTTCTTATATTTTCTGCATTTTCCTCTAACCAACAGTAAAACTCGTAATCGCCCAATAAACCGTACTTTGCTACTTCTCCATATCCAGCTAAAAAGTCTCTTTCTTCCAGTGTTTTTAGTGTGGAAATATCCGAAATAACTAGTGAAGGTTGATAAAAGGCTCCAACTAAATTTTTACCGTGAGAAGTATTAATACCAGTTTTTCCACCAACAGAGCTATCGACCTGCGCCAAGAGAGATGTTGGGCATTGAATAAATTGAATTCCACGCCGCATGATTGCAGCTGCAAAACCTACTAAATCACCTACGACACCTCCTCCAAAAGCAACTACTAAATCATTTCGTTCGATTTTATTATCCAGCATCCAGTCAACTGTTGCTTGAAGGGTTTCCCAAGACTTACTGCTTTCCCCGGCTTTAATCGATAAAACCTTTGTTTCTATTCCTGCGTTCTTAAGTGTTGTTAACAATCTTGATAAGTGTAAATTTTCAACGTTTGTATCTGTTACGATTGCCAAAAATTTACGATTTAAAAGACCTTCCAAATAAACTGGAAATTTTGATATTAAGTTTTCATCTATTAAAATATCATAGGAACGGTTTTCTAGTGCAACTTCTACCTTTTTCATAATCAGATTCTTTCGATTATATAATTACGACTTAATAACGATTTGATTACTAGATCTGCCATTTCCTCTAAAGAGGATTTTTCATGAGAATTTATAGTTATTTCGGCTTTGGAATAAGTGTCTAACCTATCTTTATATATATTTGTAAGCGTTTCTTTAGGATTTTTTGTTTTTAAGAGTGGTCTTGATTTCTTGTGCTTAACTCTGTTCCAAAGCGTTTCAATATCAGCATTGAGCCAAACAGATACACCATAATTTTTAATCGAGCTTCTTATATTTTTATTTATAAATGCGCCTCCGCCAGTTGCTAAAATACTTGGCGGTCCTTTTAATAAGCGAGTAACAACCTGATTTTCTTTGTCGCGAAAAAATTTTTCTCCATGACGTTCAAAAATCTCTGTTATTGAAAGTCTTGCCGCATGTTCAATTTCATAGTCTGCATCATTAAATGGGACGTTAAGCGCAGATGAAACAGCTTTTCCAACAGCACTTTTGCCGGATCCCATCATGCCTACCAATGCCACAGGTTTTTTTAACTCATACATATTGAAACTTTATTATCAGTTAGAAATACAAATACAATTGAACTTTGATATCTTTTTATAGATCCGCTATAGGTTATTTGGACATTAAAAATGCTGAAGTGGCAAATGTATTATGGGCAAACTAATTAAATGGCTCTTTTATCTGTTTATGATAGGTCTATCTGTTCTTGTTATATACGCTTATGCGGGGCCATTAATATTCGGCGTGGAGTTTGAACCTAATCAAACACTGATCTCGAATTCTATAAAACTTAATGCGAATTAGTTGTTTTTTATATTTTTTTTTGCTGGCTAGCCCGTTAGCTGCAGAAGCTCCTCTCTCTGCCATCGACTGGTTATCAATTAAAAAAAATGATGTAGAGAGCAGTCTTAAGTCTGTAGAAAAAGAAAGTAGCGATACAAATAAAGATATTCAAGTTTCTACACTAAGTTCTGATAAGTTTCAGTCAATAGGCCTCTTGCCTGTGTATGTTACTGGAATCCCTACTACTATTTGGAGAAATTCAAGTTTTAATGATTTGACTTATTCATTTAAGTCAATGCCAACTTTTAGTTATCCGCCCATTCAAGAGTTGGTTTATTCTTTATTGCTTGCCGAAGCCCGCCCACCTGTAGATGAGCCGGAAAGTTATTCGTTTCTTGATGTTAGGCTTCAAAAATTATTAAGTTATGGTGCTGTTGATCCCGCGATAGCACTCATCGAGAGGGCGTCGCCAGTCCCAGACAGTATGGTTTCCTTACTTTTTGATATTTCGTTATTGTCGAATAATAATATGCCTGCCTGCGATCCTATTTTTAAGAAAAGGAAAAACAGAGAACTACAAGGTGAATTAGTTTACTGTTATGCTCGTAAGGGAGATTGGCTTACTGCCCACTTAATACTAAAAACAGAAAGTGTACTTGGAGATATTAGTGAGCACCTAATTTCTCTACTTAATAGATACTTAGAAGTCGACTTTGAGGTTGATTTAAATGCTTTATTACCGCCACCTAGCCTTATTACACCTCTTGAATACAGACTATATGAAGCGATAGGAGAACCCATTCCAGCGGAGTATCTTCCCATTAAATATAGTCAAAGCGATTTATCGGGCGACAATGGATGGCGTGCGCAAGTTATTGCTGCTGAGAGATTAGCGTCAACTAGTGCGATACCAGAAAACCAGATTTTGGGCATCTATACAAAATACAATACTAGTGTCTCGGGCGGTGTATGGGAGCGAGTTGATGCTGTTAAGAGTCTTGATACTGCATTAGAATTAAATGAAAACTTTGAAGAAATTTTACAAAATTCTTTAGAAGTTTTTTCCAAAGCTGATCAACTTTCACTTTTTGCAAAACTTTTTGCCCGAAGAATTTATGAACAAAGTTTTTCACCTAAATCAAAAAAAATAGCTGCTGATTTACTATTATTAACCAATAATTTTGAACTCACTGAATATTATTGGCGGTCCGAAGATATTCGCTTTGGTTTAGTTTCAGGTGACTTTTCCAACGTTAGAGCAAAAAATGAAACTGAAAATATTATTTTGAAAGTTTTCACAGACCCCAAAATGCCTTTTTTGGTAGAGCAGAAATTAAATCAGGGCAAATTGGGAGAAGTGATTTTAAATGCACTTCTCCAGTTTGAAACCGGTATACAAGGTGACCTAAAGGATTTATCAGAAAGTTTATCTACATTAAATTTAATAGGGTTAAATAATACTGCTCGAAGGGCGGCTTTAACACATTTGGTGCTTCTAAATGAAAAACAATCAGTCGTTAATTGAAAACTTTTTAGAAGCCAAATTTGGTGAAGAAGGATTGAGCGAAAACACTATTCTAGCCTACTCCAGAGATTTAGAACAAATTTGCAAAAAAGTTGGCAAATCTTTGGTAGACGTTTCTCAAAGTGATCTTGAGCAATATTTTATATATTTGAAAAATTCAGGACATTCGAATTCTACTACGGCCAGGCGTTTATCTACGATCAAACAGTTTTATAAGTTTCATGTTGAAAAAGGGTTTTTAAGTACAGATCCAACTGCTCAACTTACTGGCCCAAGATCGTCAAAACCACTGCCCAAAACTCTCTCAGTTGGTGAAGTGGAAACCCTACTGCAAGTTGCAAAAAATCATGGAGTGACTGAATATGAGCGGGTTAG
>ENA-OSEY01001440-OSEY01001440.1-marine-metagenome-genome-assembly--contig:-NODE-1440-length-16427-cov-6.778654_pt1 | contig 16427 bp, 22 predicted proteins | sample MGYA00248465_ERZ534230 | MGnify/ENA primary metagenome ERZ534230 (study PRJEB26409, sample SAMN06344110) | marine metagenome | isolation source: Sea water from surface | place: Atlantic Ocean:Southern...
GATGCACCAGGTGAGGGCGCTACTTTAGAAGATAACGTTTCATTAGCAAAAGTATTAAAGCAAGCTGGTGTAGATGTTATAGATTGTTCCTCAGGAGGAATTACAGGATCACCCGTTCTTACTAAATCAAAAATTATTCCAGGTTTTCAAGTTCCATACTCTGAAAAAATTAAGAAGGAGGCAGATATAAGTACCATGGCTGTCGGTGCTATAATTGACGGTGAACAAGCCAATAATATTGTTGCTAATAACAGAGCTGATTTAGTTGCGATGGGTAGAGAGTTACTTGCGGACACACAATGGGTTTACAAAGCTGCTACACATTTTAATTTAGAAAATGCAAAAGATTATCTTCCAGATAGTTATTCTTTTTATCTATCTAGAAGAGACGAGTTCTTAGATAGAACAGCCAAACCTGCATAAATACTTCATTAAATTTTTAAATCATAAAAATCTACTGGTTTAAGAAGCTTGTTTTCTTGAGACTCTAACGCTCCTAGCTTTGCGCTTTCTTGAGTGTAATTAATCCAATCTGGATCAGACCACATTGCTGCTCTTTTCTTCTCTCTATCATCAGCATTTTTATATACCCATATATGAGTATATTCATTAGGATTGCCAGTCTCAGTGGTTGCAAAAAGTAATGGTTGTCCTAAATGCTTTGATTGTGCTGGCTTACCCTTTTCACTATAAAGTTTGAGGTGAGTATTAATTGTGCCGGGTCTGCATCTGTAGGTTCTTACATCCAAAAGCATAAATTTTTCCTTCAAAAATTAAAATAAATAAATTATTAACATTTCTTATATATTTTTAAAGGATTATTAAACTTTATAATTTTAGGGAAATGAATTGAACACTGGTGAGACAATTAAAACAATTGAAAAATTAACTATTGATGCCTCAAGAGTTAATAGATATTTAAGTTATCCAAGAAAAGTGCCTATTTGGAAACTAACATTTTCCTTACCTGAAGAGTGTGTTCTCTTTAGAGATGAAGATAATTCTGATATTGCAATAGAAATAGAAAATATGAAAGGTTTTGCTATAGTGCCAGCTTTGTCCGAAAATGAGTCTTTGAGAAGGTTAAAAGGATTAATTCCTCAAATAGAATTAAAAGACAAAATCTTAAGATTATGAAAAAAATTTACGTTGACGCTGATGCATGTCCAGTTAAAGACGAAATAATCAAAGTTGCTACACGCCATAAAATTGAAGTTTTTATGGTTTGTAATGGGGGTATAAGGCCTTTTAGAAATAATTTAATAAATTTAATTATAGTTCCTGAAGGATCAGATGAAGCAGATAAATGGATTTTTGAAAATATAAATCCTAAAGATATTGTTGTAACTTCTGATATTCCCTTGGCATCAAAGTGTATTGATAAAGGCGCATCTGTTTTAAAACACGATGGTTTAATTTTAAATTTAAAGAATATTGGAAATTTACTAGCCACTAGAGATTTAATGTCTGACTTAAGGTCATCAGATCCTTTTTTACAAGGGAAAAGTAAAAATTTCACAAGAGCAGATAAAGGTAAATTTCTAAATTCTTTAGAGATTTTAATAATAAATTAAATTTATTTTATTTGCTATATTTAAGATTATAGAATATGGATATATTTATCTAAGCCTAAGAAGGCAGTCAGTAAGTCTGACTAATACGATCGACTTCCTTGGTCATGTAATGTTCAATCTAGTCAAGCGTGTTTTGATTGAACAACAAAGCTTAACATTTAAGCTAACAACAAGGAGTTTATTATGCCAAATGGTACAGTTAAATGGTTTAATGCAAATAAGGGTTATGGTTTTATAGAACCTGAAGGTGGTGCAAAAGATGTTTTTGTACATATATCTGCAGTAGAAGCTGCTGGAATGAATACATTGAACGATGGTGCAAAAATCAGCTTTGATCTCGAAACTGGTAAAAATGGTAAAGAAGCGGCAGTTAATATCCAACCATTATAATTAATGTATTTATTTTTTAAAATAAGGGCCTTTGGCCCTTTTTTTTGGATTTTTAAAGTTTCTTTTAATTTAAATTATTTTCATTATTATAGTTAATAATCATTGATGAGGATATTATGAAAACTTTAAAAATAACAAAACCAACAATGGAAAAAAGAGTTTCTAGATTTGCTGAATTAAAGCCACTACCTATTCAAATTGATAAAGATATTCCTCAAGCAGGTAAAGATATTGTTTATGCAAGAGAATTACTTTCTGTAATCGGGCTTGATCCCTCAGAAGGTAAAACCCCTATAAACTCAGGTGCACCTATTGTTGGAGCTGGGGGAATTACAATGACTTTAGCTAAATGTCCTGTTGGTCAAGGCCCGGGTCTTCATAATCATCTAGCAACTTTTGAGACTTTTACAGTTTTAGAGGGAGAGTTTCTTATTAAGTGGAATGATGATGGATCAGAAGAGTTAGTTTTAAAAAAACATGATACAATCTCTATACCACCTGGTGTATGTAGATCTTTTACAAATATTGGGAAAGAAGAAGGCCTTTTACAAGTTATTATTTCAGGAGGTGTACATGATATGAATGATATTTCATTTACCCCTTTTGCAGCTAGTCAAATGGAAAAAATAGAACCAAATTTGTCAAAAAAATTTGAGGATGTTGGGTTTAAATTTAACGCTGGGATTTAGTTATACTATCCAAACATACTTGCTAAAGGTACCGTTACTATAGAAAATAAAGTTGTGATCATCAATGCTCTAGTAATTGCATTGGGATTTACACCGTATTGGGTAGAGAAAATTAATGCCATTAATCCTACTGGTGCAGATGCAACCATGATGGTTGTTTCAGCTAATGAGAAATCAATATTATCTAAATTCCATATAATCAAAATTAACAAAACTGGATGAAGAATTATTTTGAACAAAATAATTAAATTTGAAATTTTTATTTCAGTTTTTTCTAATTTTTGGGAAAGGATAATACCAGCTGCAAAGAGAGCACATGGTGCTGCAGAATTTGCAATAAAATCGAGTGCCCTATCAATACTAATAGGTATCTCAATATCAAGAAAAATTATAGTCAAACCTAAGATAAGTGCTAATAGTGGTAGATTAGAGAATTGTTTTATAAATATATTTTTTAATTTTAGATTTTTAAATTTTATAAGATCTAATATTATTAGATTTATAACTAAAAAAATTACATCAAAGCCTATTATTGCTACTATTGGATGAATTAAATCTGCTTCATATTCATTTAACGCAATAGGGTAAACAAATAAAAGGTGATTAGCAAATGACGAGGCCATACCAATTAAAATGGCTTCATTCCATTTAAGATTAAATATGTATTTCCCAATTAATAGTGCAGTTACATAAATAATTAATTCAGAAAAAACATAGCTAAAAATAAGTGTCCAATTAACATTAGAAATACTTATGGATAAAATAATTTTTAAAGTTAATGCTGGTACTGCAACTACACCGACATATTTAATAATTGCAATGGAATTTTCTTTACTAAATATTGATTTTTTTGCTGAAATATAGCCAATTAGAATTAATATCGCAACTGGTGCAAATGAGTTTATAAGTAAGTTAATCAATGAATTTTCTTATTAAATTGAGTAAGGCATTTATTTTAAATTTTTCTTTCTAAATCGCGTAATTATAAATCCAGAAGTAATAATTAAGAATGCACCAATAAATGTGTTCTGACTTGGTACCTCATTATACAAGATATACCCCCAGAAAGCTGCTAGAAGTACTGTTAAATATACAAATGGAGCCGCAAAAGAAGCATTAATTACTTTTAGAGCTTCAATAAATAAAAAATGCCCTGCTGTAGCTAAAAAACCTAAACAAAACATTAAAAGAGTGTCGTATAAGTTTGGCCATTTCCAAAAATATATTATGAAAGGTAAAGACAAAATAGTACCAGTTATAGCTGTAAATAAAAGAGTAGTTTGATTGCTATCAGATGTATTTAGAAATTTTGTTGAAATAGTAAAAAAAGCAAAACACAAAGCTGCTAAAAATGGGAAAATAACGGCATAATTAAATGCACCTTTATTGGGAGAAGCTATAATTAATGCACCAATTAAACCAATAATCACTACTAATATTTGCGTAAATGATATTTTTTCTTTTAAAATTAAAATGGCCAATATGGTAGTTATTACAGGACCAATCATGTAAATTGAAATATTTTCTGCAAATTGTAGGTATGCTAAACCAGTGAACATAAAACAGGTTGTTATCATTAATAATGCGCCCCTTAGAATTTGTAATGGTTTATGATTACTTTTAAGGTGTGTTTTAAATTGTTTATTGAATATTATAAGTAATAAAATTAATTGAGATAAATAACGCGCAAATACAATTAAAAAAGGATTAAATCTTAATGCTAATTCTTTTGCTGTTAATTCCATAACGGAGAAAAATAAATAAGTTAAAATAAGCAGAATAGTACCAATTAGTGTATTTGATAATCTTTGATTAAAGTACTGAAGGTTAAAATTAGGCATTATTTAACATATTAAATTTTCTTAAATTAGTCATTGAAATTTTATTCCCAAACGAAAAAGGACGAAGGATGGGGTCCTTCGTCCTTGCTTATTCCGATGACATAATGACTACCTTGGGGGAGGATATGAGTTCTATGTTATGTCACCATCTTTCATTAATATCCAGGGGAGGAGGATAGGATACTAATTCTTAAATTCTTTATGCAGCTTTCTTTTCTTCAGTTGTCTTTTCTACACCTAACTTACCAGCTGGGAAATCAACTACGTCAGTTACGTTAAAGAAGTCTCCGTTTAATACCTGCTGTCTCGTATATCCAATATCAGCTAGTGTGCGATCGTCTAAACTAATCAAAGCTTGTCTTGTTCTGATTACAGCAATTTTTTCGAATGCTGCTGAAACAAAATTAATTAATTTTGTTATAAATGTATTATCCATTGTGTTTCACTTTTCTTTCATATTTAAGAAGGTTTATTCCTTCATGTTAGATTATATAAAATAAAAAAGTGAATAAGAGAATATAGATAAATGGAATATAATTATTTCCAAAATGGAAACATTTAACATAATTGTAACATAATTAACCTCAAATAGGAAAGAATATGGCAGCTTTGTGGTTTTATATAAATGATAAGATTATAAATTGGACAATTTTTATTTAATAAAAGCTTATTTAATACATAATTCTAGTATTTTTTTTATATTCGTAGCAATATTGAGTAGGGGGTAATAAATTGTCTAAAGCTTTTTTATTATGGTGGATACAGGTAGTTACTGTCTCATTTGCTGCTATTTTAATATTTACCTATGGTTGGTTTGATGAGTTATGGAATGCAGACCAAACAAAAATTAGTTTTATAATAATTATAATCTTTGTTGCAACTTCTATTGCAACAGGATTTCTAAGTTTTAGATCTGATACCCAATATATAAAACTTAGTAACTATATTTGGTTTGCTTCGGAGACAATGGTCACACTTGGCTTAATAGGAACAGTAGCGGGCTTTTTATTAATGTTGAGTTCTGCATTTGATAATTTAGATGTAAGTAACGTTGAAAATGTTCAAAAAGTAATCTCAAATATGGCACTTGGCATGAGTACCGCCTTATGTACAACACTTTCAGGTTTGGTTGGTAGTGTGTTAACAAAAATTCAAATGGTAATTTTAGAGAATAATACAAAATATGAGTGATCCAAGATATAGATCATCTTTTGGCTTCATTGACCTTTTATTCAATATGCTCATAGGCTTTGTTTTTCTTTTTATGCTGGCTTTTTTATTAATAAACCCAGTTGCAAAGAAAGAGACCATAAAACCAAAAGCTGAGTATTTTATAGAACTAGAATGGGATGGAGAAAAACCATTTGACCTTGATATTTGGGTTAAAGATAATATGGGACATATTGTTAGTTTTAGGAGACCTGATGATGCTCTAATTCATTTAGAAAGAGATGATTTAGGAACTGTAAATGATACTTATGTAGATCAGAATGGTAAAACTGTTTATTTAAAAGAAAATCGGGAAGTAGTTGCAATCAGGACTCCTGAAGCAAGATCGTATCTTGTAACAATACATTTTTATAATGCTAGAAAATTTCCTGCTCCACTTACGCATGCTACCGTAAAATTACTTAAGGTAAATCCATATAAAGAAGAATACACAAAAAAATTATTTTTTAGCGCAGAAGGGCAAGAACTTCCTGCATTTAAATTTAGAGTCGATTACAACGGTATAGTTCATGTAGATCCAACAAATGAACTTATAATTGATGGTGAGGTCATTAGAAAGAAGAGTGGGGTATAATGATTGATTTCACAATAAGCTCAGGTCAGTTAATGCTTATTTGGTCATTTGCGGGGGCCATTTGTTGTCTACCTTTTTTTACTAAAAATATATGGCAAAGGTTTTTTACTGTTCCAATAATTTTTATAGCAATTTGGCTTAGTTTTTATACCAATCATGAGTTCATTGGGCGACCTATGTTTGATAGACCTCCTGAACAATTTGTTTATGAACATCATGCAGTAGTATATGAACAAGGAGATAGATTTATTATTTTATGGGCCATTAAAGATGGTATAAACAAGCTTTTTAAATTTCCATATACAGAAGAAAACGAAGAAGCACTAGATCAAGCGAAAAGAAACGCAGAAAGATCTGGTGTTCCTCAAATGGGTGAAATTGTAAAAGAAGATCAAGACAAAAGATCCAGAAACAACGAATTTACTCTAAAAACTTATAGATTTCCATTCCAGAAAATGATGCCAAAATAACTATTAAGCTGCAAATTTCTGTTTTAAATATTTACTTAATATAGGTTCAACACTTTCTGACATTTTAGTGAATGAACTTTCCCATAGTTTTCTGGAATTACCAAAATCATGACCTGTAATTAAAAGTGTTCCAAAAGGTCCAACAATATCTATAAATTCAATTAATTTATCTATAACAGTAGATTGATCGCCAATTATTATTAAATCTTTCGCTTTTTTCATGGCATCAGGGAGTTCACTTTTTATGTTAATGTCTTTACTTAAGGTACCTGATGCAAGTTTTGAAACTGTATTTAAATAAAGAAAGTAGTTTGAAAAAACACCGTTTGGATCATTAATAATTTCATCAGCTTCTTCATTAGAATTTGTTATTAGGATACTTCTGCCAACTCTCCATTTATCAAATAATGGTTTTTTTCCAGCTTTTTCAGCACCTTCAAGATAAGTAGGCCAGTGGGTAGCTATATCTTTTGCATCAATAAAATTTCCTGAAATTGGGATCCATCCTTTTTCACCGGCAAGTTTTGCTGTCATAGAATTTGGATTCTTTAAAGAAACTGCAATTTCTGGATGCGGGTTTTGAAATGGTTTAACAAACTTTCCTATTCCAAGTTCAGATACAATATTTTTATTTAATGATATGTCTAGAAACTCACCCTTATAATTGTAACTTTCGTTATCTTTCCAAAACTCTAAAATTGCTTCCACTGATTCAATCATAGTAATTGCACGTTTGCGACCATCTTCATTGCCAAATAATTCCCAATCGCTAACCAACCCGCCAGCACCAACCCCCATAATGACTCTGCCTTTAGAGAGATGATCTAATAAACTTACTTGTCCAGCAACAACAGCAGGATGTTGTTGAGGTAAAGAGATAACTCCTGATCCAAATTTAATGTTTTTTGTCTCTGATATTAATGAAGCATTAAAAATTAAAGGTGAAGTAACAGGTTCAGCAGTTGAACTATAATGTTCACCCATCCAGGCCTCTTTATAATTAAGCCTATCTGCTAAAAGAACTAATTGTCTATCCTCTTCATAGGAAACCCCAACGTCTTTTTCAGCAGGGTGAAGTGGCATCATAAATAATCCAAGATTAAGCAACTGAGTATCAACTCCATATTTACGAATATATAATATTTAATTATATAACTATATAAAGTAAAAAATTTAAAATTTTAGAATTACTGATCCAGTTGTTTGTCTGCTTTCTAAGCTCAATTGAGCTTTTTGAATATCTTCAATATTAAATTCGTTTGTAATGTCGATATCTATTTCTTTTTTTAAAATCAAGTCAAAAAATGCGTCAGCATTACTCTGCATTTCATCACTGTCTTTGATGTATGTATTCAGCCCTCCAGTTGCAATTGAACCAGAAAATGATCTCAATAAATTAATGTTAATTGGTTCTATTGGTCCTGATGAAACACCAAAACTTACTATTCTACCTTTTGGTGCTAAACATTTAATTCCTTTTAAAAAAGTATCTTTCCCAACAGAATCATAAATAACATCAACACCTTTCTTTTCAGTGATTTCTATAATTTTCTCAACAAAATTATTTTCAGTATAATTTATTATAAAATCACATCCGTTTATTTTAGCTATTTTCTCCTTATGTGGATTGCTGACTGTACCAATTACATAAGCTCCAATATTTTTTGCCCATTGACACAGAATTTGTCCTACTCCACCAGCAATAGCGTGAATTAAAACAGTATTGTTGGGCTTTAATTTGTAAGAGTGGTTTATAAGATATTGTGCTGTTAGTCCCTGTAAAGTTGAGGCCGCAGCAATACTTAAATCAACGTCATTTTTGAGTTTAATAACTCTATCCTGATTCAATATCATTAATTTTGAGTAGGATCCAAGATTCATACAATGAGTTACTTTGTCACCAATTTTGAATTTTGATACATTTTGTCCTACTTCTTTGATGATGCCGGAGGCTTCCATCCCCATAATTTGAGGAAGAGTTTTAAGTGGATAGGTGCCTCTTCTTTGATTTATATCTATGAAATTTAATCCTGCATAGGAGTGTTCAATTAAAACTTCATTTAAACCTGGTTTGTCAATTTCAACTTCTTCAATTTTAAGAACATCCACTGAACCAGGTTCATAAATCTTGATTACTTTTGTTTTCATTTATTACCATTATCATTAAATAAAAAATTTTGTAATATCTCTATTCCACCTTCACTGCCAAATGACTCTGGATGGTATTGTATACCATAAATTGGGTAGATTTTATGAGATATTGCCATGATTTCACATTTAGGAGTGATTTGTTTTATTTCCAGTATATTGTTTTTATTATCATTTTCTTGTGAAATTCCATTTATGTCAAAACAATCAGGTAAAGTTTCAATGTCAACTACCAAAGAATGATATCGCATAATTTCAATATTTTGAGGGATTTTTTCATATATACCTTTTTCATCATGTAATAAGAAAGAAATTTTTCCATGCATAGGTTCTTTTGCATGTATTATTTTGCCCCCAAAAGAATGAACTATCCCTTGCATTCCAAGGCATATTCCTAAAATAGGAATTGATTTTCCTAATTTAAGAATAATATCCTGGCAATTACCAAAATATTCTTTTTTGTCTGGAGAACCTGGGCCCGGCGATATAATTATTTTATCAGGATTAAAATTTTCTAAATTTTTTACTGTTATTTCATCATTTCTTTTAACAATTATTTCATTTTGGCCAGATAATGTTCTTTTATTTAAAATTTCACCACAATATTGATAAAGGTTAAAAGTAAAAGAGTCATAATTGTCAATTATTACAACTTTCATTTAATTTCCTTTTCTTCAAATGAAGCTAGTACTGTCTTCATTGCAGCTAGTTTTCTTTCTATTTCCAAATATTCTTTATCAGGATCAGAGTCATATACATTACCACCACATGTCTGGGCATAAGCTTGTTCGCCTGTTATAAAAATTGATCTAATTGGTATTGCAAATGTACAATCACCATTAAATCCAAATTGTCCTATTGCACCTCCGTAAGGTCCTCTTCCTTCTTCTTCTATTTCATTAATTATTTTCATTGCTTCAATCTTTGGAGCTCCAGACAAGGTGCCTGCGGGGAAATTTGATGCTAGTGCAGAAAACATATCTTCTTCTTCACTTATTATGCCAGCAATTTCTGATGAGATATGTTGGACGTGTGAATATTTTTTAATATCCATTAAGTTTCTAACTTTGACAGTGCCAAATTTAGCTACTCTTCCTAAATCATTTCTGTGCAAATCCACTAGCATATTGTGTTCTGCAATTTCTTTTTTATCGTTTAATAACTCTCTTGCTAGTTTAAGATCTTCAAGTTTATCTTTTCCTCTTTTTGTTGTTCCAGCTAAAGGAAATGTTTCCATTTCACCATTTCTTAGTCTAAAAAGTAGTTCTGGAGATGCACCAATTATTACTTGATCACAAAATTTCATAAAGTACATATGTGGGGAAGGGTTCAAGTTTCTTAATTTTTCGTAAATTGCTGTTTGATCTCCTTTGATTTCATAATGACTTTTAAATCCAACTTCACATTGAAAAATTAATCCATTCTTAATATCTTCTTTGATTTTTAATACAGTTTTCTTATGTTGATCCTTTGTCATAGAATCATTTAAAAACTTACATTGAATATTTAAACTTTTTTTACGTTTTTGCTTGATGATATTTTTTATTTTCTCGATTTTATTTTCTTCATAATAATAATAAAATACTTCACCAGTCATTTGGTCATAAATAAGACCATCAAGAAACACTCCGAACTTGAAAGATTCAAACTTGGGATGTTTTTTTATGTTTAAGTTACTCTCAAAGTAGTTAATACTGTCATAACTTATATAACCTACTAATCCACCTGCATATTTTCTTGAAATAACATTTTGAGGAATAATATCTCTTAATTTGTAATATGGATTGTCACAAGTAATTGTGTCAGTTTCACCACTTGTGGGACAATTAATTTTTAGTTCATTATCATTTTCAGAAGATATGATATATTTTGGATCAAAACCGATTATATGATATCGAGAAATGTTACTTTCTTCTCCTAGGGATTCAAATAAGAAACAATTTACAAAATTTAATTGGATTTTTTGGAATAATTCAAAAAAATTATAATCGGTGCCTAAATTAATATATTTAGGTTTTCCATTAATATTAATTTTTTTTTGTTCTTTTTTACTTGTCATTATCAAATTTTTTTGATCTTAAAATATCTATTATGTTTGTTTTCATTTTAAAAATTTCTTCTTTTTCAAATGCTAAAGAGCCTCTTGTAACCGTAGCTATTCCTACATTTAAATTTTCAGATATTTCTCTATGTTTTTTTCCTTGCATTAGCAATTGAAATATTTTTAAACGATTATCAAACTCCTTTAATTCCTTACTTGTAAAGATAGCTTTAAGTAATAACTTCATGTTATTTAAATCATTTGTGTTTACGAGTAATTTGGCAAGTAAATTTGTATTCATGTACTAGTACAATTAATTGTTAATTATATTAAATGGAAAAGTAAAATTATATTAAAATTTTAGATAGCTTTTAGGTTTCCAGCAGAAACTTTACCGTCTTTGCCGTCTTCAAGTTCATATTCAATTTTTTGATCAGGTTCAAGTGTAGTCATTCCTGCAGCCTGCACAGCGCTAATATGAACAAATACGTCCTTATCTCCCCCTTCAGGTTCTATGAAACCATAACCTTTGGTTGGGTTGAACCATTTGACTGTTCCTGTTGCCATTTTTTTTCCTTCTCTTAACTCTTCATAAATAATAAAAAGAGTGTCTTGTTAGTAATAATTTATTAAAAAACATGGCTTATACATTCATGAACTTAATAAACACTTAATTATATTTAAAATATCTAATTATAGCAAGATTCAATTAAAGTTACTTTTTTTAATATTCTAGCTCTTGTGCTTTAATCAATGAGGTAACAACAGAATTATATGGTGTCTTGATGTTATTTTTTTCGCCCAAGGTAACTACCATCCCATTAATTGCATCAATTTCGCATAGTTTTTTTGCTTCAATATCTTGAAGCATAGAAGGTTTAGAGTGAAGAAGTTTTTTACCAAACTCTGTAATGTACTCAACTGTATTTTCGAACGTGAAATTAACTTTTTTCAAATCACCCATTTTTCTTGCTTCTAATGCACAACCTTTAGCTATATCAAACATATGTTCATTATTCATAACCTCTCCGAGAGTTTTTCTAAATATTGAGCAAGAACCACTCCATGCCACATTACAAATAAACTTTTCCCATATTAATTGTTCTATATCTTCAAAAGCCTTTGCATTAAAACCAGCATCACCCCATACCTTTACTAGTTTTTCTAATCTTGGAGTTATTCCTCCATTCATTTCACCTATTCTAATCATACTCATATTATTGTGATGTGCATGTCCCGGACCTTTCATTGCGGCTCCAAAACCTTGGGCAACACCTAGAAGAATATTATTTGTAGGCATATATTTAGCAATTCTCTCTCCAGCACCAAGTCCATTTTGAATAGTCAAAATTAACGAGTCATCATTAGTAATTTTACTTAACTTTGACGCTACTGTGCCAACACCAGAAGCTTTTGTTGCAATTATAAATAATTCATACCCTTTTGCATCTTCAATATTGCTTGATACATTAATATTTTTAACAACGTTGTCTCCACTAAAACCAGATACTCTTAATCCATTATTTTTTATAGCTTCAAGATGTTCTTCCCATATATCAATTACTAAAACCTCATTATTATTTTTGGAAAGAAAAGATGCATATATCGATCCCATTGCACCAGCACCAATTACTGCTATTTTCATTTTTTATACTCCTTTATTGCCTAATAAAAGTTCCGTTATTTAATTCGGTAATAGCTTGCTCAATTTCTTCGTTTGTATTCATTACAATTGGTCCGTGCCACGCAACAGGTTCTTGAATTGGATTTCCAGAAACTAAAAGAAATCTTACACCATTGTTCCCTGAAAGAAGTTTTACTTCATTACCTTTATCAAAAGTAATTAAGGTCTTGTTTCCACTCATATCCCTAATTGTGTACTCGCTATTGTTTATTGATTTCTCAATTTTTATTCCCTTAGGATCAGAAGAATAATCAAATTTTGCAGCACCCTCAAAAATGTATGCAAAACAATTATCGTAAGTTGAAATAGGAAAACTCTTAATTTTATTTGGAGGCACATAGATGTCAAAATATTGAGGGTTTGAAGCTATTCCTTTGATTATACCCTTATACCCTTTATAATCTCCAATTATAATTTTAATAATTGTTCCATCATCCTCATGAATTACTTTAATATCTTCTGATTTAATATCCTGATAATTTGGATTTGTCATTTTAAGGCTTGAAGGTAAGTTAGCCCACAATTGAAAACCATGCATTTCACCTTTAATATTGCCTTTAGGCATTTCCTGGTGAAGTATTCCTGAACCAGCTGTCATCCATTGAACATCACCATCAGATAATTCTCCTGAGTTTCCTAAACTATCTTTGTGTTCGACAGAACCCTTTAAAATATAAGTTATGGTCTCTATTCCTCTATGAGGATGCCAAGGAAAACCCATTTGATAATCTCTAGGATCATTATTTCTGAAATCATCTAATAATAGAAATGGATCAAACTCACTTGTATTTCCAAATCCAAAAGCTCTATCCAATCTTACGCCTGCACCTTCAAGAACGGATCTTGAAATTTTTTCATTTATAATTGGTCTCATAGACATGAAATTTCCTCAAAAAAGTATAAATTAAAATTATGCTTTGTTTTTTTATTCTTGATACTTATAAATCAAAAATAAATCAAAGTGGAATTATAAATTGATTGAAGAAACATTAAATAATTTAAAACTTATAAATCAATTAGAGATTTTAATTCCTATTGCAATTCTTTCAGTTATTCTTGTAGCAATATCAAAATCTGGATTTGGAGGGGCATTAGGCTCTTTGGGTTTACCTGTGATGGTTTTAGCTTTCCCGCCAAAACTTGCGATCGCAATTTTGTTACCATTATATTTAATCACAGATATTTTTGTAGCATACACATGGAGAAAATTTCCTGTATTAAAGATCTTAAAATTGATGGTGCTTGGAGGGCTTCTAGGTCAAGTACTAGGTTGGATATGTTTTGAGTATCTAGAGGATAAATATATTTTAATTTTAATTGGAATACTTGCTCTGATTACGTCAATTAGATATTTTAAGGGGATTTTTTTTCACAATAAGACAATAAAAAAAATAGAAAATATCAAATCTTCATTATCAAGAGCAATTGGTTGGTGTGGTTTTTCTGGTTTTTCAAGTTTTGTGGCCTTAACAGGAGGTATTCCAGCTCAAATTTTTTTATTACCAATGGGGCTTGAAAGACAATTATTTGTGGGGACTATGAGTTTTTATTTTTTAATAATAAATTTAGCAAAATTACCTTTTTTCTTTGATCTTCAACTATTTACTTCTACAAGTATAATGTTGAGTATTGTGGTTTTGCCAATATTACCCATTGGTATTTATTTAGGTAAGTTGTTGAATAAAAAATTATCTGACAGATTATTTTATCACATTAGCCATTCTGCTCTTTTCTTATGTGGTTTAAATTTAATAAGTCAACAAATTTTATAGAGGTATAATTATGGAAAGTGAAATTTTTTAAAAAGGTATTGCGAAAAGAAGAAAAGTCCTAGGTGATGAGTATGTTGATAAGGCTCTTGCCTCAGCTGACGAGTTGGGTGCTGACATGCAAAAATTAGTTACTGAGTATGCATGGGGAGAAGTATGGAATAAGGAAAATTTATCAGACAGAGATAGATCTCTAGTGAATTTAGGTATGATTGCTGCTTTAAATAGATCACATGAATTTAAACTACACGTCAGAGGTGCTATAAATAATGGACTTACAAGATTGCAAATAAGAGATGTAGTGCTACAGATTACAATTTATTGTGGAGCGCCTGCAGGTTTGGAATCTTTGAGATTAATCAGAGAAGTTTTTCAAGAGATAGATGACGAGTAATAATTTAATTATATTTAGTTGAGGCTCAAATTATATGAAATAAATTTTAACTAAGGTATAATTATGGACCTAAAAGAAAATAAAAATGATTTAGAAATTGAAGATGTTTCTAAAACGGAAACAAACTTTAGAAGTTTATATGGTCTAACTCCTGAAGTTGAAAACGCAATTTCAATTTCAATAGAAAACAATAACAAGCAAGAATTAGTAAAATTAATTTCTCCACTTCATCCAGCTGATCAAGCTGATATGCTTGAAAGATTAACTGGTGAAGAATTAGTTACGGCTATATCTCTTTTAGGAAAAGCACTTGATCCAGAAGTTTTGGTTTATCTTGATCAAAATGTTCAGGAAAAGGTTATTGATATAATTGGGCCAAGAGCTCTTGCACGGGCTATACCTGTTTTACATTCTGATGATGCAGTTGATATTCTTCAAGAGCTTGAAGAAGAAGAAAGAAAGGTAGTTATTAAACAACTCCCTAAAGCTGACAGAATACTGGTTGAGGAAGCTCTTTCATTTCCTGAAGAATCGGCTGGAAGATTAATGCAAAGAGAATTTCTTGCATTTCCTAGTAACTGGACTGTTGGTCAGACCATCGATCATATGAGAGCGAAGCCTCAAGAAGAAGAAGATAGTTTTTATTCAATCTATGTAGTTGATCCTGCTCATAGATTATTAGGTGTAATATCATTATCTAAATTATTATCAGCAAAAAGACCTGTAAGATTAAAAGATTTGATGGCAACCAGCCCAAGAAGTGTAAATGTTGAAACTGATCAAGAAGAAGTTGCATTGTTATTTCAACAATATGGACTAGTTGATATGCCTGTTATTGACAATATAAACAGACTTCTTGGTGTGATTATAGTGGATGATATTGTAGATGTGATTAATGAAGAAGCCGAAGAAGACCTTCAAGGTTTGACAGGAGTAAGCGACTTGTCAATAAGTTCTTCATTTATTGAAACTGTAAAAGGTCGCTTTTCATGGTTAATACTTAATATGCTTACAGCAATTCTTGCCTCTTCTGTTATAGGATTGTTTCAAGAAGAAATAGAAAAGTTGGTTGCTTTAGCAGTTCTAATGCCAATAGTAGCTTCTATGGGAGGAAACGCAGGTACTCAAACTGTCACTGTAGCTGTTAGAGCATTGGCAACACGACAATTAAATTATACTAATTTGCAAAAATTTGTTCTCAAAGAAACTTGGGTAGGTCTTTTAAACGGATTATTATTTGCCTTATTGTCTGCTCTGTTGGCTTATTTATGGTTTGATGATGAATTAATAGCTATTATTATGGGTTTAGCTATGGTAGCTAATTTACTCTTTGCAGGTATTCTAGGAACTCTTATTCCACTTACATTAGAGAAGTTCAAAATAGATCCAGCAATATCAAGTTCTGTTTTTTTAACAACCGCTACAGATGTAATTGGTTTTTTTACCTTTTTAGGTCTTTCTGCTATAGTTATTTTATAATTGGATTAAGTCATTGTCTTATAATTTAAAAAAAATTGCAGTCGGGATAAAATCAATCGAAAGATTAAAAATAAGACAACAAATATTAATCGATACTTACGGTAAAATTCTTCATTCTACAAGAAATATGCCTAAACAAAAAGA
>ENA-OSEY01001442-OSEY01001442.1-marine-metagenome-genome-assembly--contig:-NODE-1442-length-16416-cov-4.952506_pt1 | contig 16416 bp, 18 predicted proteins | sample MGYA00248465_ERZ534230 | MGnify/ENA primary metagenome ERZ534230 (study PRJEB26409, sample SAMN06344110) | marine metagenome | isolation source: Sea water from surface | place: Atlantic Ocean:Southern...
TCGGAATTAATACCATTTTTTAATTCTCTTACGACACTACTATCTATCCCCAGTTTGAGAATATATTCTTCTAAGTCATTTGTGTCATCCTTCCTATCAAGGTCCACGTTATCATCATAAAGTCTACAAAAAGAGTAAACTTTAAAAACATCCCTCCTCACGTATTTAGGCAGGAGCCTAGAGGCAATATAGAAAGTTTTGCTATTTGATTTAAGTACATGTTCAAAAGTTCTAGGCATTATATTTAAGTATAAGCTTTTCAGTAACTTTTGCAGAGGATAATACACCTGGTACACCTGCTCCTGGGTGACTGCCTGCACCAACAAAATATAAATTGTTGAGTTCTTGAGATTTATTTGAGTATCTAAAATAAGCAGATTGTCTGAAAATAGGCTGTATGCCAAAACCACTTCCATTAAATGAATTCAATTCATTCTCAAAATAGTCAGGTGTAACAAAGAACTGGTCAACAAGATTAGATTTAAGATCAGGTAGTACAGTATCGCTCAGTATGCTTATAACATGCTGACAGAACTCTTCTCCTTTTTCATTCCAGTTAATATTGCTTTGATTATTAGCGACTGGCGCAAGAACATAAAAAGAATCGCAACTATTTTGAATGTTTTTCTTATCAGTTGCAGAGGGTCTATGAAGATACAGACTAGGATCGTTAATATAGATTTTATTATCAAAAATATCATCAAGCAGTTCTTTATGTCGTTTGTTAAAGATTATAGTGTGGTGCTGAACATCGCTGTAAATCTTTTTTGTGGAGAAATAAAAAACGAACAGTCCCATTGAATGCTTCAAGATAGATTTTTTATTGAATATTTTCTTAGGTGCAATTTTAAGTATATTCTCATAGAAATGTGAGGGATCTGCATTACTCACTACTAAATCAGCATCCAAATTTCCTTCAGAGGTCTCTACTGTTTTAATACGTTTATTGTCATGATTAATATTTAAAACTTCGCAGTTAGTCTTATACTCTATTCCCTCTTCATCGAACAACTTCTTAAAACCACTTACAATAGAACGAGTCCCGCCATCTCCATAATAGACGCCCCATTTCCATTCTAAATATTGAATGAGAAGGTAAATAGATGTAGTTGTATATGGATTACCACCTACTAAAAGTGGATGCATGCTGAGTGCTTTTACAAGATTTTCATTATGAAGGTATGACTTTACAGAACTATGTACTGATTTGTAAAACTTGATCCTCATCAACTCAGGAACATAAGGAAACATGCTTTGAATATTCTCAAAAGGATAATCTGCAAGTTTTAGATACGCCGTATCAAAAATACGTTTGGAATGTTTCAATAATCTAATATATCCAATAGCATCCTCTTTTGAATAGTTTTTCTTAATTTGATTAAGCATCCCCTTAAGAGATGATCCATAATCAAAAAAAGACTTGTCACTGAATACAAATCTATAGTAAGGCTTAACTCTTAATAAATTAAAGTAATCTCTAGAATCTTTCTTGAATAGATGAAATATTTCATTTAATAGATATGGAGCTGTAATTACCGTAGGTCCAGCGTCATATTCAAAACCATTATGATAGAGTGTTCTGGCTCTGCCACCGAGATTGTCTAGTTTTTCTAGAACAGTGACATCATGTCCCATTGCTTTTAGTCTGCAAGCAATTGCTAGGCCACCAAAGCCTGAACCAATAACAATAGTTTTTTTCATTTAGACATAATACAAGGAGCGCAAGCGCTCCTTGTACATATTTTTAAGTTTATTTATGCAGTTTCTGCTGAATCTGCTATTGCAGCTGCCCAGATAAATACACCAAATGCGATTTTGTTTACAAAATCTGCAAGGTTATAAATCAAGTTCAAGCTTGCTGCATCTACACCACCCATTAGGTATCCGAATAGATATCCGAGTGGATAAATCGCCCAACCGACTAATACGATCATACGACATGCATTGAATGCCATTTGAGCACCCACGCTTCCACAAGACGTACTTTTTTGTCCTGCTTCACCAGCAAAAATTTCATACAGGATGTATATCCAGCCTGCCATCCCGATGATGAATCCGAGCATCGCATTGATTACTCCAGCTTCACCTAAGTAACCACCAATCAACATGACTAGTGTACCTACAAGCAGTCTATTGAATACACCTGCACTAACAGTTGTTACAGCTGCTAGTATTAAGTAGAATTCGATCATTTGTAACGGTACAGTTAAAATCCAATCAATGTATCTGAATACAGTTGGAGATTCACCTGTCTCAACCCATACTTCTCTCATGTAGAAATAGTGTACAGCTGCGATCAACGTTACTAGTGATATGACTGATAACGATGTTTGCCATTTAGCTGATACTCTTGATCTTTCAGAGAAGAAGAAGAGAGTTGCTGCAACCATCGAAATCGATATTATCCAGAATGTCACCCCTACAAAATCGTTAGCTTGAAGATCCCCAGCGAATGCTACGGATGGTAGAGCAGTTACGAAAAGTAGTGAGAGAGCATATGATAAAACGTTCCTCATAAATAACTCCTTTTTTTTAAATTAATTTAAAATTAGATGTATACCCATTCTATATAAAATCGGGCATTTATCAATTATCTATTACAAAAAGTATGGTCAAATTTGGTGCAAATCAGAGAAAAACACCCTGATTTTGATAAATTATGATATTTGGCATGTTAAGTAGTGCCATCAGAATGGGCGAGGTGATGATTCCTAAAATTGCGAATACGATACTCAGGATGCCAGCTGTATATTCCTTTTGGAGACATGCCAAAGAACCAAGTATCAACGCCAGAGGGCTAAAGAGTGGTGATAAAATAAAAATTCCTATGAACCCAAATATGATACCAAGTGTTCCATAAACAGGAGTTGACTGCTTTATAATAATTTTTTCTTCACTCATTTACTTGTAGTGCATCCTTCTTTTTGAGAATTTTTTCACACGCTCTCTCCATTTTTTATATGAGCCAAATGAAATGTTTTGTTTCATTATTCTTTTAATTTGATCACTGTCTATACCGAAACGTTCATTGATGCTGTCAAAACTTACATCATCAGAAAGAGCCATAAATATAATCTCTCCGATTTGTGCCTCAGTGAGTTTATTATTTTTATTAACAGTCATGCTTAGCAATCACAGGGAGCCTTGAACGATATACTTAAGTATCTTTACTGCCTGACTTTGATCTTTTGTTACCGCACACGCCGCAGCATCAACCTCTTTAAGTGGGTGTTGATGTTCATCTCCATGAATCACAACTATAGATTTATTCAATGCTGAGGCATAGCCTGCATCGAATGCAGCATTCCACTGTTTGTATTTTTCTCCAAACTTAACTATAACAACATCGCTGTCTTCGATTGATTTTTTTGTGCGGATTGAATTTATGTTTGCACCTTTGTTGTCTTTCCAGAAATTATTTTCCTCTGCACCCAGAATATCAACTCCACAATTGTCTGATAATTCATGATTAGTAACTGGCGATGAAAAGTTAATATCTAACCCTTCTTTTTGGCACTCATCAATTATTTCTTGTCTCCAATCAGTATGAATTTCACCTGATAAATATACGTTAAGCATTGCGTTCTCCTTGCGTTTACTATTTTAGGTATTATATAAGTTATTCTAATAGTTGTATAATGCTAAAGATCAGGGAGGACTGTCTAACTTAAAAATATGGATAAACAAATCATAGCAATTGGTGGTGGTGGATTTGGGAGAAATCCTGGGGTTGGCATTATTGAAAAATATATACTTGATCAATCAGATAAAGATACCCCAAACATCTGCTTTATCCCGACAGCAACAGGAGATAGTGAATCTTATAAAGTTAGTTATTATTCCACAATGACTAAGTTGGACTGTAATCCGACTCATTTAGATTTTTTTAAGAGAACTCCAAACTTGGAAAAATTTATTCAGATGCAAGATGTCATCTTTGTTGGCGGTGGAAATACTAAAAGTATGTTAGCTGTTTGGCGTGAATGGGGTTTGGATATAATTTTAAAGAATGCATATGAATCAGGAACCATCATGAGCGGAGTTAGTGCTGGTGCAATATGTTGGTTTGAAAAAGGCATTACAGATTCATGGGCAAATAGTCTAAATGTTTTAGAATGTTTAGGTTATACAAAAGGTAATTGTTGTCCACATTATGATGAAGAGCCTGAGAGAAAACCTTCTTTATCTAATTTCATCTCAAATGGAGAGTTTAGTGACTGTTTTGCAATAGATGGTGGTTGCGCACTACATTTGAAGAATGATCAAGTTTTTAAAGCGATATCTTTCAAAGATGGTAAAAATTCTTACCTAGTCAAGAATGAAGAAGGAAGAATTACAGAAACTTCCTTGCCTAAAATAAGTCTTTAATCATTACTCTACTGTAACTGATTTCGCAAGGTTCCTTGGCTTATCTACATTAGTATTTTTTTTCAAAGCCACGTGATAGCTTAAAAGTTGCGCTGGGATTATATAAAGTATGGGAACGATGAGATCAGGGCAATCTGGCATCTTTATCACTTTCACTTGTTTCTTATTTCTAGCAATTTTTTTGTTAGTGAAAATAAATGTTTGTCCTTGTCTCGCCTCAACTTCTGCAAGGTTGGATAAGACTAACCTTGCTAAATGATTATCAGGTAAAAAACAGACAACGGGCATTTTTTTATCTACCAAGGCTAAGGGGCCATGCTTAAGTTCACCAGAATGATATGCAGATGCATGAATATATGATATTTCTTTCAGTTTTAGAGCAGCCTCTAGCGCTATGGGATAAGATGTCCCTTTACCCAAAAAAAGAGTATGCTCTTTGTTTTTGAATTTAGTGGATATTTTCTTAATCTCATCTTCCATTTTGTACAGTTCATCTATTTTTTTATCGATTTGTCTTATATCTTGAACCATCTTTTTTTCTGTTTTGCCGTACTTTCTTGACAAAATGACTGTTAGCAATAAAAGAGTAAATAGTTGTGATGTAAAAGCCTTGGTTGAGGCAACGCTTATTTCTGGCCCTGCATTCATAAGAAAATTCATACCAGATAATCTTGTAAGCGTACTTTCTGCTACATTACATATAGCTAGAGTGTTTGTATAGCTAAGTTTTAGAGCTTTCTTAAGAGATGATATAGTATCAGCAGTTTCCCCAGACTGAGAAATACTTACAAATAGCGTCTTGGATAATACATTTATCTTTTTATATTTATATTCGCTGGCGACTTCTGCAGTACATGTAATTTTAGTGAATTGCTCTATCCAATCTTTAGCGACTAAAGATGCATGATAACTTGTACCACAAGCTACAAAATGGATGTGTTCAATATTTTCAAGAAATTTATCAGTATTGTGTCCAAATATATTCGGTAAGATTTTATTCTTCCCTACAAAGCGACTTGTCATATCTTGTATAATTGTTCTCTGCTCATAGATCTCTTTGTGCATAAAATGTCTGTGACCCATTAGTGATGCTTGATTTTTGTTGATCTTTGATACTTTAGTTGGCTTTCTTATTGTTCTTTTATTTTTATTAAATATCTTAATACTTGTCGAGTTTATTTCTGCAAATTCATCATCATCCATTGGTATAAAGTGCTTAGTGTGATCAATTATTGGAGTAATGTCGGACGAAATATAATTTGCATCTACGCCTTTACCTAGAATTATTGGACTACCTTTGCATGATGTATAAATTGTATGAGGTGTGTGCGAATTGATTGCTGCTATTGCATAACTTCCTTCCAGTGAATTCGCTGTAGAAATAATTGAAGATTGCATATCAGCAGACTTATTAAAATAGTAGTTCATCAAATGACATATAACCTCTGAATCTGTATCACTACTAAAAACGTATCCTTTCTTCTTTAAATATGACTTAAGGTCTAAGTAATTTTCTATGATCCCATTATGGACAATACCAATGTATTCAGATAAATGTGGATGAGTGTTTTTTAATGTTGGCTGTCCATGTGTTGCCCATCTCGTATGTGATACAGCTGTTGTGATCCCTTTTAACTTGGAGAGTTTATTTTTTAGATTTTTTATCGGGCCAGTAGCTTTAATCGTAACTAATTTACTATTGATATCATGACCTGAAATGCCTGCTGAATCATAGCCCCTGTACTCGAGTTTTGATAATCCCTTAATCAGTTGGTTTGAAATCGGTTTAGTTGAAGATATTCCAAAAATGCCGCACATTATTTTTTCTTTGTTTTTCTATTGGCTCTATTTGTCCAATTCCTTATGGTCATTTGCTTGCTTCTAGCAATGGTTAAATGTCCTGATCCTGAAGTATCTTTAGTAATTGTAGAGCCAGCAGCAATAAATGAACCTTTGCCAATAATCACTGGAGCTACCAGCATTGAACCCGAGCCGATGAAAGAGTTGTCTCTTACAATCGTTTTATGTTTATTCACGCCATCATAGTTACATGTTATCGCGCCTGCGCCTATATTCACTTCTTTCCCTAGTGTTGCGTCTCCTACATAGCTTAGGTGATTTATCTTTGTACCATCTCCTATTGTGGAGTTTTTAATTTCAACAAAGTTTCCTATGTTACAAGATTTTTTAATGACTGTGCCTGGCCTAATCCGCGCGAATGGTCCAACAGTTGAATTATCACCTATGGTAGCGCCAAAGATAATGGTGTTTGGCTTTATATTCACATTTTTTCCAATTTTACATCGGTTCAATAGGCAGTTGTATCCGATAGAACTATTCTCTCCTATAGAGACATCGTCTTCGAACACACAGTTTATATCTATTTCAACATTTTTGCTTACCGTTAATTTTCCTCTGATGTCTGTTCTTGATGGGTCTCTTATCAAAGTCCCTTTTTCAAGAAGTTGTTCAGCTTTGTGTCTCAAGTATTGTTGTTCTAGGTTTACTAAATCAACTTTTGAGTTCACACCTCTTACTTCGAGTTCATTGCTGAATTTAAAGGTAGTCACTTTCTTATCATGATCTATTAAAATTTTAATGATATCTGTAAGATAATATTCTTTTTTTTGATTATTGTTTTTTATCAATGAAATATATTTTCTCAATACATTTTCTTGGATAGCGATAATGCCAGTATTGACCTCTCTGATCTGTCTTTCATCAGGAGTTGTCTCTTTTTCTTCAACAATAGAACTAAATTTGTTATTTACACGTACTATCCTCCCATAACCCTTCGGTGATTCAAGCTCTACAGTTCCTACCACTGCATCATGATTTTTAAGCTTTGCAACGAGCTTTTTAATTGAGTTACTTGTAATGAACGGAACATCTCCACATAGAATAAGTATCTTTGAGTTAGAATTCTTTTTCGATTTAAGAGCAGCCTTAACTGCACCTGCTGTTCCATCTAATATTTTTTGATATGCAAAACTGATTTTTTCAGCTTGTAAAATTTTTTTCAATTCAGCTGAGGAGTTATTTATAACACATATATTATGTTTTGCTTTTGCAGCTTTTAAAGACGATAAGATATGATTGATTACAGGTTTACCGGCAATATTAAAGAGAAGCTTTGATTTGTTGGCTTTCATTCTAGTGCTTTTTCCTGCACCAAGAATTACAGATGTGAACATACAAGCTACCCCTTGCTTATTTTTTAGTATTACTTCTCAACTTTTTAATAAGACGTAATTGTGCAGCTGCTTGTAATAATTCTGTTTTAGCTTTTGAAGAGTCAATCTCACTAGAACTATTTTTCATAGCTTCTTTTGCTTGACGCTCAGCTTCAAGAGCTCTTTCTTCATCCAAATCATCTTCACGAATAGCAGTATCTGACAAAATCGTCACCTCGTTTGGTTGTATTTCCAATATACCACCACTAACGTAAAAGGTCTTCATTTCGTCTTTGCTAATTTGAGCTCGAACGTCGCCAGGCTTTAGCTTTGTTATTAGTGGAGTGTGTTTAGGTGATACGCCAACTTCACCCATTTCTGCTGGCGCATAAACCATTTCAACATCTTCTGAAAAGAGCTCCTCTTCAGCACTTACAATCTCAAGTCTTATTTTATCTGCCATTATTTAATTTCTTCTGCTCTTTTTTCTGCTTCAGAAATCTCACCGATCATATAAAAGGCTTGTTCTGGCAGATGATCGTAGTCACCATTTACAATAGCTTGGAAGCCACTTATTGTATCTTTCAAAGAAACATACTTTCCTGGAGTTCCAGTAAAAGTCTCTGCTACGTAGAACGGTTGAGACAGATATCTTTGTATCTTGCGGGCACGGTTAACTGCCAACTTATCATCCTCAGATAATTCATCCATTCCAAGAATGGCGATAATATCCTTGAGCTCTTTATATTTTTGAAGCACTCCTTGTACAGCTCTCGTTGTATCATAATGTTCTTGCCCGATTATTAATGGATCTAGTTGTCTACTTGTAGAGTCTAATGGATCTACAGCCGGATAAATTCCAAGTTCTGCAATGTTTCTAGATAATACGACTGTTGCGTCCAAGTGAGCAAAAGTAGTAGCAGGACTAGGGTCTGTTAAATCATCAGCTGGAACATACACAGCCTGTATTGATGTAATAGATCCTGTCTTTGTAGATGTAATACGTTCTTGTAATACTCCCATTTCCTCAGCAAGTGTTGGCTGGTAGCCAACCGCAGATGGCATACGACCAAGTAACGCAGATACCTCTGTGCCAGCTAATGTATAACGATAAATGTTGTCAACAAATAGTAGTGTATCACTGCCTTCATCTCTAAAGTGCTCTGCCATGGTTAAACCTGTAAGTGCAACTCTCAGACGGTTTCCTGGTGGTTCGTTCATCTGACCATATACGAGCGCTACTTTGTCGATAACTTTTGCATCTGTCATTTCGTGGAAGAAGTCGTTGCCTTCACGAGTCCTTTCACCAACACCTGCAAAAACAGAGAACCCACTGTGCTCAGCAGCAATATTTCGTATCAGCTCCATCAAAATAACAGTCTTGCCTACACCTGCACCACCAAACAGACCTACTTTGGAGCCTTTTGCAAATGGGCATATTAAATCAACAACTTTAATACCAGTCTCTAAAATTTCAACTTCAGATGCCTGCTCTGAGAATGTAGGTGCTGCCCTGTGAATAGGCATTGTCTTTTCAGCTTTAATATCACCTGCATTGTCTACAGGTTCTCCAAGCACATTCATTATTCTGCCAAGTGTCTTTTCTCCAACAGGCACATTGATTGGTGCGCCTGTATTATTTACAGACAAACCCCTTTTTAGTCCGTCTGTTGAACCCATAGCGATAGTTCTTACAATTCCGTCACCTATTTGTTGTTGTACCTCAAGAGTTAATCCGCTCTCATCTACTTTAAGTGCGTCAAAGACTTTAGGCATAGAATCTCTCGCAAACTGAACGTCAATCACAGCTCCGATAATTTCTACAACTTTTCCTGTCTCCATTAGTTTCTCCTATATTAAAGCGCTGCTGCACCAGAGATAATCTCTGAAATTTCTTGTGTAATAGCGGCTTGTCTATTTTTATTATAAATTAATTGTAATTCTGATATTAGATCTGAAGCATTATCTGAAGCTGCTTTCATTGCTACCATTCTTGAAGCTTGCTCACATGCTAAGTTTTCAACAAGTCCTCTGTAAATTAGAGACTCAATATATCTTGTAAATAGTGACTCGAGCACTGCTTCAGCATCTGGTTCATATAAATAGTCCCAATAATAATCATACTCCTCATTTTTATCTTCTGTTTGTATAGGTAGTACTTTTTGCACTATGGGTTCTTGACTCACAGTATTGATGAATTTGTTATAGACAATGTATACCTCATCTATATCTTTGCTTATGAAACTGTCGATAGTATTTTTTATTAAACCAAGCACTTGCTCTATTTTGGGTTTGTCGCCAAGTTGTGACGTCTGAGCTATCACATCTCCTCCCATCCTTTGAAAAAAAGATGAGGCTTTTCCTCCTATCAGGGAGAAGGCAGGCTTTATGCTTGAACTGCTATCCTTTTCAATATTTTCAACAACAAGTTTAAATAAGTTATTATTTAAACCTCCGCAAAGTCCTCTATCTGAGGATATTATGATGTAACCCTTCTTTGATACATCTCTCTGAGCAAAAAACTCAGAAGTATACTCAGGATGAGCGTGTGCTAAATGCTTTATAACATTTAATATTTTATCTGCGTACGGTCTTGCTTTGGTCATCTGATCCTGTGCTTTTTTCATTTTACTGGCTGCAACCATCTCCATAGCTTTTGTGATTTTTTGAGTATTTTGAATACTTGCTATCTGTGTTCTGATCTCTTGGCTGCCAGACATGATTAATAGACTCCCTTTTCTTTGAAGTCATCCATGAGAGTTTTAAGCTTGGCTGCTACATCATCATTGTAGTCACAGTTAGTATTAATCTCTTCAACTAGATCAGGATATTTTTCAGCAGAGAACTCATGAAGAGATTTCTCATAAGATATAATTTTTTCCAGATCAACATCATCAAGATAACCCTCATTGGCTGCATAAAGTGAAATAGCCATACCAGCAACAGATAACGGTGAATACTGCGATTGTTTCATAAGTTCTGTGACACGTTTACCGCGCTCTAACTGTTTTCGTGTTGCTTCATCTAAATCAGACGCAAATTGTGAGAAAGCTGCTAACTCACGGTATTGAGCAAGTGCAAGTCTGACACCACCTCCAAGCTTTTTAATAATTTTTGTTTGAGCAGCGCCACCCACACGAGAAACTGACAATCCTGCATTAATTGCTGGTCGTATTCCTGCGTTAAATAAATCTGTCTCTAAAAATATTTGGCCGTCTGTGATAGATATAACATTTGTTGGGACGAATGCAGATACATCTCCTGCTTGTGTTTCGATAATAGGAAGTGCTGTTAATGACCCTGTCTTGCCTTTGACCTTCCCGCCAGTAATATCTCCAACAGCATCCTCATTAATCCTAGCTGATCTCTCTAATAATCTTGAATGCAAGTAAAATACATCTCCAGGATAAGCCTCTCGCCCAGGAGGTCGTTTCAATAAGAGTGATACTTGACGATACGCCCACGCTTGCTTAGTTAAGTCATCATAGACTATTAACGCGTCCTCTCCAGAATCTCTAAAATATTCACCCATTGCACAACCTGAGTAAGGCGCTATATATTGCATGGCTGCAGAATCTGATGCTGATGCAGCAACAATAATCGTATGTTTAAGAGCATCATGCTCTTCAAGTTTTCTCACAACAGCGGCTATCGACGAGGCTTTTTGGCCAATAGCAACATAAATACATTTCACACCTGTATCTTTCTGGTTAATGATCGCATCAATTGCAACAGCCGTTTTACCAGTTTGTCTGTCGCCAATAATTAGCTCTCGCTGTCCACGTCCAATTGGGACCATTGAGTCAATGGACTTCAGGCCTGTCTGAACAGGTTGGTCGACAGATTTTCTCTCAATAACACCAGGTGCAATTTTTTCTATAGGAGATTTAAGTTTTGTGGTTATGGGCCCTCCATTATCTATTGGTTCTCCGAGAGAATTTACCACTCTACCCAATAACTCATCTCCCACAGGTACTTCTAAGATGTTACCAGTACACTTTACTGTATCTCCTTCTGAGATAGATTTATAATCACCCAGGATTACGGCACCGACAGAATCTCTTTCGAGGTTAAGTGCTAAACCATATATGTTATTTGGGAACTCTAACATTTCACCTTGTAGAGCATCTGTAATTCCATAAATTCGAGCTATGCCGTCAGTGAGAGATACAACCGTGCCCTCGTTATGAGACTGAGTTTTAATATCAAGATTCTTTATCTTGTCTTTAATGATATCGCTAATTTCTGTTGGATTAATTGTCATGACTTTACCTATTATTTATGATTTGTTCTTTCATTAGATTTAATTTGTTTCTTACACTGTAGTCAGTTACCTCATTGTTGACACTGATTTTGATACCCGCTAAAAGTCTTTCATTTATCACTTCATAGATTTGAATTTTTTTATCATATTTTTTTGTAAGACTGTTAACAATATCATTTTTTTGTGTATCACTTAGGGCAAAAGCTGTTTCAACCTCAGCAATCGTTGTATTCTTATCCTCCAAAACCATATCGTTAAATAGTTTGTAAACCTCATCGAGAAAATAAACTTTCTTGTTGGCTATCATTATGCTGAGAAAATTACTGAATGATTCATCCTTTTGAGGCAAGAAACTCACAAGGAAATTAAGAGTTTGATCTGAGTCAATCTTGGGACTTGCTATTATAGCTTTGACTTCCATATCTACTATAATCCCCGATAGGGTCATAAGATTGTCATTCCACATCGGTATGGATTTTGACTCTGATGCGATTTTATACGCTGCCTCTGCATATGGTCTAGAATATGTAATGCTGTCGGTCACTTGTTCACAACCTCATCGATAATCTTGTCGTGCATTTTTTTGTCAATTTCTTTACTGATGATCTTCTCAGCACATAATAATGACATTGCTGCAACCTCAGATTTAAGTTTTTCTCTAGCGGCGTTTATCTCTTGTTCAAGTTGCTGAGATGATGTTTTAGCGATTTTTTGGGCCTCTTCCCTTGCTGCTACCCTTGCTTCTTCTACGATATTTTTTGATTTTGATTCAGCGTCTGTAATGATAGATGAAGCTTGTGTCTTTGCTTGATCAATACGCGTAGAGAATTCTATCGTCGCTTGTTCTATTTTTTTTTGGCCTTGTTCAGCAGCTGCCAGGCCATCTGATATTTTCTTAGTTCTACTTTCCATTGCCTGTGTTAGAGGCTCCCATAAATAAGCTTTAATAAACCATACAAACACAATAAATGTGATCATTTGTCCAAAAAGTGTTGCAGTTACATTCATTAAGACTTAGCTCCCTATGCTCCAAGCGCAGCTTTTGCTGCTCCTACAAACGGATTTGCAAACACAAAGAACATTGCAAAGGCAAGCACAATGAATGGAAATGATTCCATTAGGCCTGCTGTGATAAACATTTGTGTTCTAAGTGCCGGAAGCATTTCTGGTTGTCTGGCGATACCTTCGATATACTTCATGCAGATCAAGCCCCAACCTAATGCTGATCCGAGTCCAGCTGCAGCTAACATTATAGATACACCTAGACTAGTAGATGAATAAATTTGAGTGATCATGTCTGGTGATAGTGTTTCCATTATTTTTCCTCTTTAATTATCGTTAATGTGATTCCTCAGATGCCATGCTTATATACATTATAGTAAGTACCATAAAGATAAATGCTTGTAAGGTAATTACTAATATATGAAATATAGCCCACAAGCTTCCTGGTATTGGGATGATGTACCATGGCAACAAGGCTATCAGTAAAAATACTAACTCCCCTGTGAACATATTCCCAAAAAGTCTTAGTGCTAAGCTTAGTGGCTTAGCTAATTCTTCAACTAGTGTAAGTATAAAGTTTACTGGTGCAAGATAAATGCCAAAAGGATGGACCATGAATGACTTCATGTACCCGCCAAATCCTTTTATTTTTACATTGTAGTAGATGCATAGTAAAAAAATTGAGAGTGACATTGCAAATGTAGTATGCGGATCCGTAGTAGGAACGACTTTGAGATAGTGGATTCCCATCATGTCTGCTAATTTTGGTAACAAGTCTACTGGTATTAAATCCATAGCATTCATTAACAAAACCCAAACGAATATTGTTAAGCCTATAGGCCCAACTATTTTATTTGGTTTGGGGAAAGCCTCTTTAACTAGACCATTGACAAAATCTATGAGTGATTCAAGAACATTTTGCATTCCAGTCGGTGCCCCATCAGAAACCCTCTTTCCTACCCTATATGCAACAATCATTACTATTCCAGCTAGTAGAATGCTGAAGAACATGGTGTCAATGTTAATTCTCCAGAAACCATCTCCTACAGCGAGCGGCTGAAGATGATGTTGAATATAATCAACTGGATTATCTGTTGCTGGTGCGTTGTTATCCATCTAACTACCTAATAAATCGTCTTATTCTTATTAAAGACATACCCTATTTGTGTGACTGCGAATGCGACCAACATTTGCAGAGCGTCTAGGCTCAAAGTCACGATGCCAATGTAGAAACCAACTAAAATAAGAGCTATTCTAATCAGCAAACTCTTAAATAAAACTAGTGTGCCTCCACTAACATTTTGCTCAAGTGCAGCCTCGCCTGCTTGTTCTACACTTTTAGCAAGAAGAATAGTATTAAGTATTGAGATAACCCCGCCAAATAGAGATGATTCTATTTTTTGGTAGCCCATATACATAAATACGAGCGCTGTAACTAACGCTATTGTGCCTTGAAAGGCAATTACTCTTCTCACTTTTGATGTTCACCATGAGCAATTATGACCAACATTTTGGTCACGCTTAGTATAGTTTAGTATGGCTGTGGATTCAATTTATATGCAGAAAAAACTCTATCAACACATCATTTCTTGTTGGTATTCCTTATCTTTTCAATAATACCCTGAAGTTCGTTCATAGTTGAATACTTTATGCTAATAACGCCGCCGCTTTTGCTATGTTTAATATTTATTTTGGCTCCCAGTGACTCTGAGAGCTGCCTCTCAAGTATAGCTGTATCAGGATCCTTGTTTTTGGACTGAGTCTTAGAATCCGGTTTTGCAAGATTTTCAACAGCTCTGACAGATAGATTTTTCCTTACTGCTTCCCTCAGTATCCTAGATTGCTCATCAGGAGACAAAGTCAATACTGCTCTGGCATGGCCCATGGTTATTGTTCCCATTCTCAGTTGTTCTTTTCCATAATCTGATAATTCATTAAGCCTTATTAGATTAGTTACATGCGTTCTTGATTTACTAATATATTTTGAAACATCGTCATGACTCATTCCAAATTCATTCACCAAGCGAAGCAAAGATTCTGCTTCTTCCATAGAATTCAGATCCTCCCTTTGGACATTTTCAACAATAGATAAAACTGCTGAAGTTTTTTCATCGGCATCAATTATTACTGCATCGATTGTATCCTTCTTCAATAGCTGTGTAGCTCTCCATCTTCTTTCTCCTACTATGAGCTCAAATTTTTCTCCCATTTTTCTGACAACTATTGGCGAGATTTGTCCATTCTCATTTATCGAATCTGCAAGCTGTTTAATTTCATTTTCATGGAATACTTTTCTTGGTTGGTGCCTGTTTCTCACTATCTTATGCACTGGTAAAGACGATGATTGGGGCTGATCGGAAGTTTCAGATTCTGTAACGCGGCGAGCACTGCTAAGAAGTGAATCTAGCCCTGAACCCAATGCCTTGCGTTTAGTCATATATCAAATATAACCCTAGACATCATTTTTGTACATAACTGTCTATTCGTCTTTTATTATTTCGCCTGAAAGAGAGTAATAGGATAGTGATCCTTTAGATAAGCCATCATACTCCAAAATTGATTTTCCAAAACTAGGGGCCTCAGCAACTCTAATATTTCTTGGTATTTTTGTCTTATATAATTCACTAGGAAAGTGTTCTTTGAGCTGATCACTCACGTCGTTAGATAAATTATTCCTCGAATCAAACATCGTTCTGAGTATTCCCTCGATTTTTAATTTTTGATTGGAAGTATTTTGTATCTGATTGATAGTGTTAATAAGTTCACTTAGGCCTTGGAGTGCATAGAACTCGCATTGAACTGGAATCAAAACTCCAGTTGCAGAGACTAGCGAGTTGACTGTAAGAATATTCAGTGAGGGTGGGCAATCCATAAGTATGTAGTCATACCTACTAAGGATTGATGTTAATTTGTTTTTAAGAATAAATTCACGCTCATCTCTAGTGACTAAAACCACCTCGCTCTCTGTGAGTGATGGTGTTGCTGGCAATATATCGTATCCGTCAAATTGTGATTTTATAATGGCTTTTTCAATATGAACTCTATCAAGAAGAACATCATTAATATTATTTTGTATCATAGATGCGTCTATTCCCGAACCCCTCGTAGCATTAGATTGAGGATCGAGATCAACCAAAAGAACTCTTCTTTTCATTTTAAACAGACATGCTGATAAATTAATAGACGTGGTCGTTTTACCAACACCTCCTTTCTGATTTACGATAGACAAAATTTTCATAGATAAACCTCAGCAATAAAACGGGATGTATCAAAATAAGGTGAGGCAATCTTATTCACATTCATCTTGTAATCCTCATGAAATTGCTTACTTAACTGTAACACTGGGGTACCTGTAAGAATATATACTTTCGATACAGATTTGCTTTTTTTAACAGTACCTATTAAATACTTTAATTTATTTTCAAAATCCATTTTAGCTATTTTTTTGTTACTAAAATTTTTAAATAATACGCACTCTGAATTAATACTATATTTATTATCAAAAAAATCTTGTTTTTTGATGACAACATTCCTCAGTTTGAGTTCAGACTTTACCATTTCCAAAAAATCAATAAATGTCGTCTTTCTGTCTATCAATGTAACTTTTTT
>ENA-OSEY01001443-OSEY01001443.1-marine-metagenome-genome-assembly--contig:-NODE-1443-length-16411-cov-2.760561_pt1 | contig 16411 bp, 18 predicted proteins | sample MGYA00248465_ERZ534230 | MGnify/ENA primary metagenome ERZ534230 (study PRJEB26409, sample SAMN06344110) | marine metagenome | isolation source: Sea water from surface | place: Atlantic Ocean:Southern...
AATTTTAGCGTGGTTTCTTACTCAAATCTGGCAAGTTTATCTCGACTGTTACCTCGTCCTTAACTATCTTTTTCTTCAAAGATTCGTTGAATTTTTTCTCTTCAATTTTAGCATTCTCTAATTGGACTTTTGAAGGTTGATTTTTCAAAATAAAGAAAGCACAAATAAGGACCATTGGGATGATGCAGAAAACCATGACACACTCTTCTTCACTACCCATAGGACCTAGCCAGGCATCTGACATATCGAGTGGGGGTAATAATGCCGGTCCCGTTCCACCACCGTATCCTGCACCATTGCCTATATCGTAACCAGGGTTGTAGTAGTATCCTGTCCCCCCATTATTGCCATTGTTAGTATAACTACTCGTAGATTCAAATATGCAACTAGCATCATAAGTTGTTGCAGAAGGATCGTAATTTGTTGCAGACTCTACAGTACATCCAAAAATTACCTCCACGGTATTATCGAATTCCCAGTGGTATATTCCAGCGTTATAACCTGAAACAGAGTGAATGATATAGTCTCCATTATTATGCCAATCTACACCTTCAACAACACCGCAGCTATGTGAATAATAGTAGTTGTCTTCACAAGCAAGTACACGCAATGCTCCAAACCTATCCAGCATAGAGCCGTCTTCAGCGTACTGGACTACTACTGCCGATGCATGGTCTCCATTGAATGAATATGAAGTAGCAATCCTCTGTGAATCAGGGGACCATGCGATGTCTGTACAACTGCTAAGAGAATCATAATTTATCTTCCACAATAATCTTCCATCGCTAACATTTCTCAAATATGATTCTCCCAAATTAGAACAATATGCTAATTTGGTTCCGTCAGGAGAAAACGTAAGAGATGAGATATAATGGTCGTAACCACTAGAACCATGAATGATGTGATTAATTTGTTGCATTGAATTTACGTCGTACATGTATACTGTAATACCGATTGATGCAGCTAGTATTAGTCCATCAGGGCTCCAAGAGACCGAGAAATGATTATTGTCCAGTACATTGTAGTAATTAGTTTGAGGTGAAGTGAGATTCCACAACTCTTCACCATTAGTTGAATCGTATATTGCTGTAAATCTGTCATATGCTACAGCAATCATACTACCATCGGGGCTATATTCTATTTCTCCCCAGTAATGTGTTCCGTTTTCTAGTGCAACATATGAGTAGTTTTCAACACCGAATGTATGTGTAATAATCCATGATTTAATTACACCTGCTGTAGATCTTGCATTCATTATAGTGGAAATATTTTTTCCGTCAGGTGACCAATCTAGATCAAATACATTCCAAGTCGATGAGAAGCTAAAAGTGTCAACTATTGTTCGACTTGATGTGCTCCAAACTATTACTCTAGAATCATGTAATGTTGCATATTGGGTACCATCTGGACTGAATTTACTATCAATTATGAGATTATCATTCGATGTTGTATATTGGTATGGCATTTGTCTATTGAGCAATTTAAAACCACCAACTGGTGTGCCATAACATGACCCGTCATCATCAGTAGCAGTAGGGTCATAATTTGACGAAATTATAGATGTGCAGCCTCTTTTTTCATCGATATCATTTATACCATCATTATCCAAATCATAATCACAACTTCCATCATTATCAGTTGCATTTGGATCGTAATTGTTTGCAAGATATTGGTTGTTCATAAACATACGACTGTCAGTACAGCCTCTGACCTCATCAACATCTAAAACACCATCATCATCCAGGTCATAATCACAGCTTCCATCGTCATCTGTTGCATGAGGATTGTAATTATTTGCTACATAAGCGAAATTAGAATATTTACGGGAATCAGTGCACCCCGGGATTTCGTCTGCATCCAATATTCCATCATCATCCAAATCGAAATCACAAGAGCCATCATCCATTGTGGCATTTTGATCATAATTATTTGCGGTTACGTTAGTGCAGCCACTTACATTTACTGATACATTATCTGATTCTGTTGACAACTTGAAATTAGTCTTATGTTCTTCTAGTTGAAATGAGTTCACTGAAGACATTGTAGGTAATATCATTGAGGATACGCAAAGCAATACAACGATTGCAATAGTGGTTTTCCTCATGACCATAGGTAACTTAATCATATTTATAAGAAAAATCCCGGTTTTACTCGGGAAGTTTGCATATTGTTATTTTCTTTTGAAAACAGTTGACACATAGGGTCTCTCGCCACCAAATGGATTGATATGGATATGCCGTATTGATTCAACAAGCAGCCAATTTTCACCAAGGAGTTCAACGAGCGAATCCTCATCATGAGTATGCAAATCTAATCCACAGCATACTTTTGCGCCGTCCTTAGAGAATGATTCGATTACAGCATATCCTCCGCTAGAAATGCATGATTCAAGGTTTGACACATAGGTTTCTCTTTCACTTTGCTTTAACAGAAAATGTAACACTGCACGGTCATGCCAGATATCGAATTTTGGTAATTTTATGGGTTGACTTATGTCTGCTTGTAAATATTTGATATTATCTCCATGCCTTTTAGATAATAGTCGCAGAGCTTCAGATGATATGTCTAAAACTGTAACATCGTAGTTATCGTCAACCAACGAATCAATCAGTGTTGTAGTGCCAGCACCAACGTCGATTAGATTCTTGCCATCACAATATGATATCAAGTCCATAGAAACTGCATGCTCTTTTTGATACCATCCTAATTTCGTGGCATCAGTGGATGAGTAGGCATTATTCCAATGATCTAAATCACTAGGCATAATTTCAACTCATTGAAAAGAAACATCAACTTCCATGGTTTCACTCAAAGAAAGACATACTGGGCAGTTACAACCCTCGGTTATTAACCAAGATCGGTCTTCGAATTTCAAATCTGATGGAAGATTAATGACGACTTCAAGTTTCGCGATACGTCGAGGATTGGAACTCATAGTTTTCTCGACATTTCCACTCATTTGAGAAACATCAATGCCCCTTGAATCTGCACGAATTGCAACTATCGTCATGATACAAGTCAGCATGGAAGTGGCGAGTAAATCTGTTGGAGAGAAAGATTCTCCTTTACCCATATTATCAGTCGGAGCGTCTGTGATCAATGTTGCTCCAGATGGCTCGTGAGTTGCCTTACAACGTAGGTTACCCTGGTATTCTGCACTAATCTTGACCATTAGCACCACCCTCCAACTTCATTTCATGCCCCATCCTTTCTACTTTAGTGATCAGATACTCTCGGTTTTGGCTAACAACACCTTCCACTAAGGGTACTCTCTCTGCGACGTTAATTCCATATTTTTCAAGTTGACTGACCTTATCTGGGTTGTTTGATAATAGGCTCACTTTCTCGATAGATAATTCCTCGAGCATTATGCTTGCAATCTTGTAATTTCTGGCGTCGACAGGTAGCCCGAGCATCAAGTTAGCATCAAAAGTATCAGCCCCATTGTCCTGTAGATGGTAAGCTTGAATCTTCGCATGTAAACCAATACCTCTCCCTTCCTGACGTAGATACAATATGACTCCCCAGCCCTTCTGTGATATTTGACGCATAGCTGCATCCAATTGTGCACCGCAGTCACACCTCAAAGAACCAAAAGCATCTCCTGTGAGACACTCCGAGTGCATTCTGGTTAGGACTGGATCGGGTCCTTTCATATCACCCATTGACAAAGCAACGTGATCTAGACCAGTGTCTTGTTCATGGAAAACTCTGATGTTGAACTCACCATACTTAGTAGGTAATTTTGCTTGACTTGGAACCTCATTAATTTTCATAAGCATACCTCAATAATAAAGTGGAATTCTCCGGCGGATTTTACAACATCTACTAATTTGTGTCCCATTCTATCAAGAAGCACTGGCATATCGTGCATGGTCTCGGGATCGTCTGCTAAAACCATTAGTACATCTCCTCTGTCTAGTTTCTCTAGCGCTCTTCTGGTTTGACTGACTGGTACGGGGCAATAATGACCCAAAACATCCAGTTTGTGAGTCGGCTCCACAAATAGTCGGAAAGGATAGGCAACTTCAACCCTTGTTCAAGTGAGACTTCATGAATGAAGTGAGTTATTGGCAGCCATGGCGGAGCAATCCAAGCCACTACAGGAGGAGGTCGAAGACCTATCTTGGGGTGAGTTTGGGAAACTTGCATACGGATATTTGCGAATTCCATTTGCTTTACTTTTGGTTGAAATTCTATATTGGTTCATCACACAACCAGCTAACACTCTTGGGCTGATTCAAGAATCTGTAGCATGGATTTGGTTTCATTTAACGGAACTGATCCACGGTTCTGGGACTGCCACACTTACGGAATACAACGGCTGGACAACTCTTGTAACACTCGTTAATCCAGAATTCCATAGCGACAAGATTCGATTATATGTCTCTGATGAATGTGCTGGTGTTCATGAAATGTTATTCATCTCGACATTGATTATGATGACCTCCGGAGTACCGCAAAGACTGCGTATAAAGAGTGCGATTGTGGCTTGTGGTATTGTTTATGTTTTGAATATCGCTAGACTTCTCGCTCTCTATCCTCTTGCAGTTTCAGGTTGCATCGAAAATCCAAACATGATGAATTGTGAACAACCAATGCACGATTTTCATGCATTTGTTTATGAGTGGGGATTCTTGATTGTTCTAGTATTAATGTGGCTTATTTGGTTCAAGTGGGTAAATGCCGGAGAACTAATCAGGAAGGAGAGAGCTGCAAGTTTAGGTCAATGGAAATTTATTTACAGGGCCAAATGGGAGTTTTACCACAAGCAAGCATTGGTGCTTTCGATTGTAATTCTCATTTGGGCAATTACTAGTGTCTTGTACGCCTATAACATCTCCTAAACATTCAAAATATGGAGGGCATAATTGATTATCATATAACGATATTTGGCATTCATTTTCTATCAGATTACAAACAGTTTCTGGAATTAATTCTGATAAATTATTTATAGAATTTTCTATTTAAAATTAAAGAATGTTTTTTTAATTTTTTGTGAAAACACTTAAATCTATATTTCACTAAAAATTAATTTAGCTGTTTTTAAAGCGGATTTCTTATCTTGCCACCCTTCATGGATCATTGATGAGGAATTCGGTATAATTTTTTGAAGCTTTGGAAAATACTTGAACAGCATATCGTCTTTGCTTGAAGAAATAGTCGTTGGGCATTTAATGCTTTTAAAACATGCCTCCTTATTAAATCGAAAAGCAGCCCTATAAGACAGGTGATATGTTTGCAAACTTTGCAGTACATCAACACACATATCGTTCAAATAAGACAGTTCAGGCAGTCCTCGATTTAGCCTATTTTTGGCTTTGTGTTCATACCAAGGCCAAAATAACCATTGATCTCGGATAAAATTCCATGTCCAAAGCAGGTGTTCTCCAGTGATCTTTGTTTTCACCGTTGGAGCATAGTTTTTTAAAAGAGCGCTTCTTTCACTGCTTGAGTACAAACCAACACTATCTAAAAATAATCGGTCTACAATTTTTGGGTCAATCTTGACTATACTAGCGGCTATGCTTGCTCCCGTATGTGAGCCAAATAAATGCGTTTTATTAATTTTTAACTTTTTCAGCGCAAGATAATGGACATGAGCATAATCCTCTATTTCTGGAACCTCTTTATTCAAAGGATCAGACAACCCATTTCCCGGGGTATCAGGGGCATAGACAAAAAAGTTTTTTGAAAGAGCTTCAATTAAAAAATGAAGCTGACGAGCTGAACCAGGTGAGGGATGAAAGATTGAGATAGCCGGGTTTGATTTATCGCCAGCATAGCGAAAATGAATTTGCCCAAAGGAAGTTTCTACATAACCTCTTTTTACATTCAATTTCATCTCCACGAATGCATCAAATTTTTGGCACACTCTCAGTCGCAAGCTTCTTTATCTTGTCTTGGACAAAAGATAATCATCTACTAACCTTATGTTAATTGACAAGTGAAATTTGCCGTCTCATGCTAAAGAGAAACTCTAAACAAACGAATACAGTGGACTAGAAACTTTAAATTATTGATCAATGTCAAAAGAAGTAAAATTTACTGACGAAAGAAGTTCTGAAAAAGATGAGCAGACATTCTTCGATGACCCAGCGCAAGATAGAATACTTGCATTCAGTATGGCTCTAGCTAATGAACTATGGGTAGCAAAGTGTCAGATAGAACGTCTAGAAACACTTCTGACAAAAAATAATATTGTCACAAAAAATGAAATAGACGCGCCACCGACAGATGAAGAAAGGTCCAACCGGCAAGAAATGCTTTCCAACTTTTCTGCTGTATTAATGGAGACGCTCAAAGGTAAGGCTGCCTCAAAAAGTCCAGACGAAGAAACATTGAACAAATTTAAATAACAAAAGGTAAGCTAATGTTAGAGAGAGACTTTGTTAATTCACAAGACTTTATACTTTCTCTGAAAATGGAATGGACACAATCTCTCTACCCCCAAATCAGAGAAAAATTCCTAGCGCTTGATAAAGTTAAGCGCGATAAAATGAACGTCGACGATGTCGATGAATTAATTGGTGATGAAACTGATTATAAGTTTTTTGCATTTTGTGAACGCCATCTGCAGAAACTCAAATATAGCGGAGCATACGGTCTTCATTCTTTTCACAAAGAACGTCGTAATTCATTAGTAGACAATTTTACCGGAGATGAACCTGAAAAAACGGAAGATTTTGAGCTTCCTGAATACTATCAAGAGGTAGATGTTCATCAGCAACCTGGTGGCGTTTGGTCTGATCCTGTAGGCGGATTTATTTATGAACGGGGTGCGAGAACGACAACCCCTTTGCTGGGCAGTAATCATAAAGACTTACACTACCGTTTTGCAGAGACACTCTTTGAACCAAACGATCGGAAAAAATGGGTCGGAACAATTGTAGACCTGGGATGTGGATTTGGAAAGTCCACTCGTCCAATTGCTGAATTTGCACCAAACAGCAAAATTATCGCCATAGATCTTGCAGAGCCGTGTCTGAAACTTGGGATGGCAGAAGCTCAAAAACATCAAACCATAAACATAAAATTTAAACAAGCTGATGCCAGAAGAACGGGTTGCGAAGATAAAACAATCGATTTAGCTACATCAACAATGCTGTTACATGAGATGCCCAAAAGTGCAATTATTGAGATGCTTAAAGAGACTTTTCGGATTCTGAAACCTGGCGGTAGAGCTGTTCATCTTGATTTCTGGTTAATGCGAGATTCCTTTGATCGATTCATATTTGAGGGCCACAGCTGGCGGAACAACGAGCCGTTTATGCGGCCTCTCTTTGAGATGGATATACCAAAATTATTGAGTGACATTGGATTTGTGGATATAGAAATAGGTCCATTCCAAGAGGCCGAACAAATCGACCCAACTGAATGTCCCTTCTGGCGTTTCCCTTGGACACGAATAAGTATGTACAAGCCAAATTAATTTTGAAAAGGACATGTTTCTAAAGCTTGAATTCACATATGAATAAAAAACCCAAAGAAACAACATATCATTATGAAACAGATTATCTCAAAAACGATGATCTTTCTGAGTTGAAGGAGCCACTTTCAAGAGCACTGGATCTCAGCGAGGAAGACTTCAATCGACTTTCACCAGAGGTTAAAAATCTCTTATCTGGACGCCGAAGGTTAGGTGTAACTTGGCTAGACGATTATGAAGTAGTTGCAGAAGTTATAAGTGATGAAGGGTGCACATGCGGTGTAAAAAGAGGACAGGTAGCCGTTTTTGACATGCGGCACCGACTAAAAACTGAGAAGTCAAATATCGAATGTTGTATGCACCTCTTGGCACCAGTATTAGCTGTTTTTTATATGAGTTTTGACAGGGCTTCTGAAGGACTTAATCCGCTAACGAGAATATGGACACATTTTGAATGTGTAAAAACAAGTGATACCCTCGCTAAAAACAAAGCCAGAGTAAAAGTATATCTGCGGAACGCAAAAACGCATGAAGTTATGACAAAAGCTGTTCTAGATGAAAATTGGAATTTGGCTGATGACAGAAGCAAATAAGAAATCTGAAATTGAAATAGTTGCAAAAGTTGAGCATGCACGACATTGTGCAAATTTTATCAAGGAAAATGAAACTTTCGTATTTGATATAGATGGAAAACTTTTACCTGAAAAATCTACAGCAAATTTGTGTTTGGGTATGCTAGCACGCATCCAACCTGCACTAATGGTTGCCAAAGAAAGAGCTGCTTCAGGTTTAGATCCACTGCCCGTCACCATTCCATATTTAGACTGTTTTGATACTGGAATTGATTTTGGCGGTATGGGGAAAGTAACTGTTAAGCTATTCACACAAAAAGCAAATTAGCTACTTTTATTCAGCTCTAATTTCAAATTGATTGTAATAGTTCCCGCATATCGGCAATTTGTTCTAAATTTTGAAGTTTGTCATAAAGCACCTTTGACTTTTTTTGGCTAAGACTGCGATTAGCTAGTGAATGAAATTTATTCTCTAACTCGTCTGTTGAATAAGGAGATTGCCAATCTCCTTTATTAGTTTTGACAGAATGGCGGAAAACTTTACCACTTTTCATACCAATAGTGACTTTTGCAGGCCTAAATTCAGGTAACATTTCTGTCATTGAAGATATTTCTTTAACACTTACCTTATTTGATAATGCCATCGTTTTTTCATTTTTCAGTGCGCCACCTGCAAAACTCAAAACTTGAGAGTTTTTATTTACAAGTGTTGTTGCTAAAGCAAAAGGGACTGAAAATTTTGCTGCAAGCATGTTTTGGGGTCGAGGGTCATTTAATTCCGCAGCAAGATTATAGCTCTCTACATCAATGAAAGAAATTTGCTCAATATTAGATAATTCTTGGTGGTCACGCATCAAATCATGCAAACAATCAAGTGCTGCGTGGTTGAACCTGCAGCATGCATGAAGTTTGAAATAATTGCGCATCACTTCAAAACGTTGACCTAATTTTTCCAATAACAAATTATCATTAAGGTTTTCTGATACTACGTTGCCAAAAATAGAGCCAATCCCGTCAACTTCTCCAGTGAAGCCTGATTGAATTAAATCAATCGCCAAATGTGCCATTTGATTAGATAGGCCAGCATAAACGTTGCGCACCGTACCTCCCTGAAGCATTGTTTTGCGACTTGAAGCTGTGGTGAGGCTTGATGAAATATTCATCAGTTGCATATGCTCACGGTGGCCAAATTTCAAAAGGACTCCAATAGCGCTTGCGGCACCTATGACACCCCACGTCCCGTGTGGGTGCATATGAGGATTCAGCTGAGAAGCAAGTCCTATTCGTGCCCCTACATCGTAGCCAATAGCAAAGGCATTCAAAAATTCTTGGCCTGAAATATTTTGAGGCAATAAGCGTGATTGAACTACTGAAACGAGAGCCGGTAACACATGTATTGCAGGATGACCCTTTGCAAATTGGTTACCTTCATCCATCTCTAACGTTGTACCAGCTATCCCATGAATGAGAGAAGCATCAGACTGCTCAGCCCATTTGTTAAGTCCAATTATTTTTACTTTTCGGTCTTTTGATTTTTGGCCAGCACGAAATTTCAGAAACTCTCTTACCTCCGGTTCAACAATTCCGCCTAATATAGCACCAATTGTATCTGAAATAATTAATTTTGTTCTTTCAACAACCTGAAAATCTAGCTGAGAAAAAGTTGTTTCAGCGCAAAATTTGGCCAGCTTTTCAGTTCTCTCTATCATGTGACCAGTTTAATCAAAAATACAAAAATTTATAGTGAACTTAGCCACTTTTAGAAATCAATGTTTCTAAACGATTGGTATTAACTGAAAATCTCGTAAGTTAAATGTGATTGATTTAAATTTTTTTTTCATGAACACTGATAGGCCAAAACTAAATCATAATGTTCATTTCATATAAAGATTGGGGTCAATCATAGAAACTCTGAGAAAACTAGATGAATTTTTAGAAAAAGCGCTACATTACATATCCGGGCTGCTGCTAATGACCATAGCAACTATCGTTTTTGTAGCTGTCGTTATGAGATATGTATTTAACGAACCTCCGCTATGGGCAGATGAGGCGCCAAGAGTCTTCTTTTTGTGGATGACTTACCTCGGTATTGCTGTCGCAACAAAACGAGGTAGAAATATTCGCGTAACACATTTCATTGACAAATTTGCTCCAAAGCCTCGGGTAATACTAGAAACGTTTATGCACTGTCTTGTGCTTATAATGTTAGGCACTCTCATATGGTACAGCATTCCCATTTTAAAATTACAGGCTGGTGGCTCAATGTTATCAACTGGCTGGAGTTTTTTGTGGCTTTTCACACCAGTCACAGTTGGAAGTATTTTGATGCTTTTTTATCAAACGCGCTTGATGATATCTACAATACAAACTTATAAACTAAGTATTGAGAAAGGAAACTAAATGTTACTGGTTTCCATGATTGCCTTATTGTTCGTTTTCTCCCTTCTTGGAATGGAAATAGCTTGGGCTATTGGAATTGCGGGGTTTGGTTATTTAGTCCTTGCTCAATTCACAGATAATTTTACTCCGATGGTTCTATTTGCTCAACAAATGACATCTGGGGTCAATTCTTTTGTTTTGCTCGCCATACCTCTTTTCATTTTCGCTGGTGAACTGATGAATGTTACTGGCGTAACACGTAGGATAGTCGGGTTTGCGGCAACATTGGTTGGGCACATAAATGGTGGTTTAGCAAATGTTGGCGTAACAGCTAATTTTATAATGTCAGGATGCTCAGGTTCCGCATTAGCCGACGCTGCAGCGACCGGAACCGTTTTGTTGCCAGAAATGAAGAAGCGTGGCTTTAAACCAGCTTTCTCAAGCGCAGTGATAGCCTCTGCTGCAACTGTAGGCCCAATTGTTCCCCCATCAATATCTTTTGTTCTTCTAGGGGCTATTGTAAACGTATCTGTTGGGCAACTATTTCTTGGTGGGGTAGTGCCAGGCATTTTAATGTTTGTGGGCATGTTTGTAGTTACATGGTGGATATGTAAAAAACGAAACTACCCCGTCGAAAAAAAGGCAACAACGGAAGAGAAGGCTGTTTCGTTTAAGGAGGGAATACCTGCCTTAATCGCTCCAGGAATTATTGTCGGGGCAATCATTTTTGGCGTGGCAACACCAACTGAATCCGCTGCAGTTGCTGCATTTTATGTTCTTTTTTTGGGACTATTTCTTTACCGGAATCTGAGTTTCAAACAGATAATTGAAGCCGCGTCTCATGCAGCCATCGCAACATCAGTTATAATGCTTACGGTTGCGACATCTAAAATTTTCGCTTGGCTCGCAGTAAAAGAAAATCTGGGAATCATTCTTACCGACGCAATGTTGGCCATAAGTTCAGAAGTTTGGGTGTTGCTCTTAATGATCAATATTCTTCTTCTTATCTTAGGAATGATAATGGAAATCCTGCCCATCATGTTGATTATTGCACCTGTCCTTTTTCCACTATTAGGTGGCTTGGGGGTTGATGAAGTCCATTTCGGTGTTGTTATGGTGCTTAACTTAATGATTGGGATGATAACACCTCCTATTGGGTTAAACTTATTTATAATCTCTCAAATTGGGGGTGTTGGCGTAATTGAAATATTTAAAGAAGCTATCCCATATTTTTTAATTTTAGTATTTGTGCTCCTAATAATTACTTACTTTCCTGGGATCACATTATTCCTGCCGGACATGGTCTTCGATAGATAAAATATACAAAAAGAAGAACGGCAGAAAACTTGGCTAGTCCAAACTTTAAGGAGGAGAAAATGAAAAGAAGAACCTTTAATCAAGGAATAACAAGCTTGGGCCTTGCGGGCTTGCTTTCAGGTGTTGCTGGTCCATCAATGGCGGCAAAAATGCTCATTTATGGTAATGCCGGAAATATAGACAGTGCGTCAAACAAGTTTGCCAAAAAATGGCTCGATCGTGTTAACAAAAGAACAAATGGTGCGCTAGCTTTTGACATTAAGGCTGGCACAATAGGCGGTGGCAAGGACGTCTTGGATGGAACTGCACTTGGAACAGTTCACATCTATAACGGTGCTTACACAGGCCTAAGAGAATTCGATGTATTTTATGCTCCATATTTTGCTAGAAACTCAAATCACGCGCAAAAAATTGCTAATGAGCTCCTATTCAATGAACTGAATGCAGCGGTTAAAAAGCGTTACTCTGGTTTGCGGTATTTAAGCGTCGCGAGGGCCGGACCTTGGAAACTCTTCACAAAAGAAAAATTGGAGTCTTTTGATGACCTGAAAGGCATGAAAATCCGGGCACCCTCAATAGAAGGCGTGATTGCGGGACTCGAACAGGTTGGCGCCAAACCAACTGTTATTCCATTTAATGAACTTTATGGAGCGTTACAACAAGGTGTCGTCGATGGCATGGCGACGCTTGGAAACTTAATGATCAGCCAAAAGTTCTATGAGGTAACAAAATATTGCTATCAAAATGATTGGGGCATTGGCTTAGATAAGCAGATGATGAATGTTGGTGCTTGGAATAGCCTGTCTAAAGAACAACAATCAATTTTGGTGGATACATTCAATGAGCTTGAGCCTCAAGATTTCTTCAGAGCAACAGAGGATGCTGAAAAGACAAATTTTGCAAAATGGAGAGAATTGAACGGTGCTGATACCACGCCGATGCTTGATGCATCAGCAGCTCAGAGAACTCTAGAGCCAGCAATTAAAAAGCTTGCTGATGATATATTTGGAGCAGGCACATACGACAAAATTCAGTCTATTTAAAGCCTGATAGAAGCCATCACTCATTATTGAGTGATGGCTTCATTTACTATTTAACATATATTCAGCAGCTTTTTCAGCAACCATAATGGTTGGTGCAGCTGTATTTGCTGATGGAATTGAGGGAAAAATTGATGCATCAGCAATTCTTAAGCCATCTATGCCTCTGACTTGCAGTTCAGCATTCACAACAGCGTTTTCATCTACACCCATTCGACAACTTCCACATAAGTGATGGACGGTGCTAGCACTTTGGCGAATCCAAGTAGAAATGGACTTTCTGGTTTTAATTTCTTTACCAGGAGAAAGTTCTTCTTTTCTAAAAGAGTCAAATTGTCTCTGAGAAAATACATCTCTGAGAATTTCAGTTGCTTCTAAAAGATGCTCTATGTCTCTTTCATCACTAAGATAGTTCAGGCGAATCTTTAGTGGGCTTCTCAATTCTGGCCCCGTTACCTTAATAAAACCTCGGCTAAAAGGTCGCATCACAGAAGCGTTTGCCATAAAACCTGGTTTATTATTTTCTAGGCTTTGAAATGGGTTGAAACGCAACGTCGCGCTGGATAGAGCAGGCATAAAGTGACTTTGAATTGTTGGTATATCCTCTCCCTTTGTTCTGATATAAGCACCAGCCTCTAGGGGAAAAACTGTCATTGGACCCAAACCGAACAACCACGCTTGAAAAAATGCGAATGCAGCCCTATCGACTCTGGTAAGTTTATGTAAAGTAACTTCCTCAGGAGCACTATAACCAACCCTGACCAGTACATGATCATGCAAATTTTTTCCTACCTCAGGCGCATGAAAAAGTGTTTTGATATTTACACTCTCCAATTCGTCTGAGTTTCCTACACCTGAACGCAACAAAATGCTTGGAGTTCCAATAGCGCCAGCGCATAAAACAATTTCCTGTTCAGCGGTGAAATATTTTGTATTTCCAGATTGCACCACCTCTACACTTTTTGCTCTTTGGCCTTTAAAAACGATCCTTTTAACTTCACAGCCTGTCTTAATATGAAGGTTTTTAAATTTTGGTGCTGAATTTAAAAAGGCAGATGCTGCACTTTCTCGTCTCCCTTTTCGAATAGTAAAGTCATAATATCCAAAACCCTCGGCATTGGGTTCGTTAAAATCCAAACAGCGTGGATAGCCAGCCCCAATTCCTGCCTCTACAAATGCCTCTACAAGAGGGGAAAGCGAATTTTGACGGCTAGATACAGTAAGGGAGCCTGTTTTACCATGCAACTCGCCTGAATTTTTTCCACAATAACGCTCACTTTTCAAAAAATAGGGCTGGACATTAGACCACGACCAATCAGTTAAACCAGATTGAGCCCAAGTGTCATAATCAATTCCAAGCCCACGGGCATAGACCATACCGTTTATTGCTGTCGAACCACCTAATACTTTTCCTCTGGGTAGTGATATTTTCCTGTTTTCAAGTCCACTTTCTTCATCTGTCAAATATTGCCATACGTGGCGGTTTCCCCTTAAAAGAATTGTCGTCATCATCGGAACACTTAAAGTGGGATCCATAGATCCGGCGCCGCCAGCCTCTATAAGCAGTACGTTGAAGTCACTGTTTTTTGCTAAACGATAAGCGAGAACACAACCAGCTGCGCCGGCACCTATAATAATGTGTGTCCAATCCTTATCCACCATTTCTATTTTTTGCCGACAGCTTCATCAAAACCACCTTGCCCTGTGAGGCTAGCCCAAGCTTTATAAGGCGGGCTCGCAGAAACTTTTCCATCCTGAATTAGTTTGCGCCAAATATCACAGGCATCAACAAAGTTGGGTACACCACCTGGGAACATAGCTAATGCCAAACCCTCAGCAATTGCTGCTTCATCTGCAGCTGCTTGATAAGCTCCTTTTATATGTTCGGCAACCCAATCCCAGCGTCTGTGGCACTGATGGGCTGCAGCCAAGCCGATTTCAATTATTTTTTGGCTTATGTTGTAGTGCTGGGTTAATTTGTCTAAACCCTCACGATATTTATTTATACCATTGAAACCACTTAAGTGTGGTCCCCAATGTTTTTCAACAAAGTTAAAATAGTCAGCGCCATTAGCCCAACTAGCCACTGATATTGCCGCTTCCAAATCAGTTTCCCCACCTCCCGACTTACGGAGCCTATCAATATGGTGTGTAGCGATCGCTTCAGAGGTGGAGACTAAAATTATTAACCAAATTACCTCTTTCTCATAAAGGCTCAGAACCCGATCTGTAAGAGTCATGTGGGTATATGTGGCATCGTAAGCATCTAAAAGCTTTGGCGAAGAGATAGCCAGCAAACCATGATGTGGGAGAAGATACCCCCTTTTTTCGTGCAATGACCTAAGGACTTGTTCCACTTCAGAAGCTGTTTGTGGCAAATTATTGTCTCCCATAACCAATATCCTCCTCACCTAGTAAAACTTAAATTTTTTTCTGGGCCTAAAAAGCTAAGGACAAAAAACCTATCAATCAATGGGCTGTAAAACCCCCATCAGCAACAATTACTTGCCCAGTGATAAAGCTACTAGCTTCCGACAAAAGGAAATTAATAATTGTTGCAATTTCTTCAGGTTGTCCAAATCTACCCATAGGAATGTCAGCCAAAAGGGAATTGTAGCGTTTTTCATCCGCGCGTGCTTTCGCGGTCATATCACTCACTACTGGACCGGGAGCAACAGCATTTACTCTAATAGAATTTGGAGCTAATTCTACAGCAGTAGACTTTGTTAAACCGTTAATACCTGCCTTTGATGCAGCGTAAGCTGCGCCAAGCGGGTGGCCCACCAAACCGATCTGACTCGAGACAAAAACGATGGAGCCAGCTGCTTGCTTTTGCAAGTGCGGAATAGCAGCCCTAGCAGAGTAAAAAGACCCAGATAAATTTGTATCAATTACGTTGTGCCAAATTGCATCATCAGTTTTTGTAAATTCTTGCAGAGATAAAATACCTGCAACAGCAACAATGCCATCTAACTTACCTGAACATTTCGCCGCATCATCTACAGCAAAAGCTATTTCATCTGAATTTTTAACATCGACTTTGTATACACATTCACTTGGAATATATCCGGTTATTATTTCTGACTGTTCTTCAGAAAAAACAGTGCCATAAACTGTAGCACCTATTTTAAGTGCCACTTGGGCTGTTGCTAGGCCAATTCCTGAACCAATACCCGTAATAAACACCGTTTTGTTTGAGAGATCGAACATGGTATTCTCATTATAGCAAATGTCTAATTAATATCGACAGATCTAGAAAATACTAAAAGCAATACGGAGACAAGTTAATTGAAAAAGGTTTTGGTTATTGTTCCTTTTCCTATGTCTGAGGAAAATTTAAACTTTAGGCGAGAACAACTCAAAGCGATTCCTGTATCTAGTAATCTTTCCTTTACTTTTAGGCCTGTAAAAGCGGCTCCTCGAAATTACGTAAGTCAAGCAGATATGGTTTTGGCAGATATTGGAGTTTTAGAGACGGGACTCAGCGCTGAAAAAGAAGGTTTCTCGGCAGTCTGCGTTGATACTATGAGCGACTCTGGTGTTTCAGCGCTCCGTTCTGTGCTCTCTATACCAGTCGTTGGCCCAGGTCGAACATCAATGCTTACCGCACTTTCGTTGGGAAACAAATTTTCAATTGTTACAATGTGGCAGAAGTGGAGGCATTTCTACATGAA
>ENA-OSEY01001444-OSEY01001444.1-marine-metagenome-genome-assembly--contig:-NODE-1444-length-16410-cov-6.528256_pt1 | contig 16410 bp, 12 predicted proteins | sample MGYA00248465_ERZ534230 | MGnify/ENA primary metagenome ERZ534230 (study PRJEB26409, sample SAMN06344110) | marine metagenome | isolation source: Sea water from surface | place: Atlantic Ocean:Southern...
TTACTGGCAAGGTCTTGCATCTCTTCTGGGTTTAAAGAGGGACTCTCCTCTTCTAGCCCTTTTTTATCATCTTGAACTTGTTCTGTCTCTAATCCACTAATCTCTTCTTTAGAAGAATTTTCGTCAGTAGCTTCTTCATTACTGGCAAGGTCTTGCATCTCTTCTGGGTTTAAAGAGGGACTCTCCTCTTCTAGCCCTTTTTTATCATCTTGAACATTTTTTGTTTCTTCTGATTTATCATTAATTGCATCTTCAATTTTCATAGAAATTAATTCTGCTTTTTTTGACTCCAATAATTTTTTGGCATCATCAGCATGTACATCAATCTTAACTCCTTCAGGAAATCTCACCCCATTAACTTCACTTGCTTCTAATATTTTAAGAGTCATCCATCCTTCTTTTAAGTCTTCGGTTTCATCTGAAATATCACTTTCGCTTATTGAATCATTTTCCTCGCCTAATTTATTATCTTTTACATATTTTTTATCAGCAATTTCAGAAAACCTCATTCTCAAGATTTCAACTCTTGCAGAAAAAATACCTAATTTAGTCCCTGTATCTGTATCATCAGTAATTAGAGCCTGTAGCTTAGTACTTAAAGCATCTAGTGGTGTATCAGAGTATTTCTCAATAATTGCGTCTCTTATTCTCATTGTTTCAGGAGCTAGCTTAAGATTTTTTTTCTTACTAATTTCCTGTAATTTATCATTTTCCATCATTTTTCTCTTCATAATTGATTTTGGCATTCTACTTGCAAATTTCGATCCAGAAAACAAATTTTAAAAATTTTTGTGATATAGGAATTTAAGTTAGGATGCCAAGTTTTACTGAACATTTAGGATTTCATGCTAGCGCTTTACAATTGAGATCTCGTAGAAATGAGATGTTAGCTTCTAATATTGCTAATGCAGCTACACCTAATTTTAAGGCTAGAGATTTAGACTTTGATACTGAATTAAAACGTATAAATAAAATTGGCAACATTCAAACTACTAATAATTCGCATTTTGCAAGTATTCAAAAGAGAATTGGAAAAGATAGTGTGTTTAGACTTCCAATTCATCCAAGCTTAGACGGAAATACCGTAGAAATGGCAGTTGAGCAAATGCAGTTTTCAGAAAACGTTATGCGATATCAAACTACTCTTTCTTTTTTAAACAATAAAATATCTGGACTTCGTTCAGCAATAAAAGGTGAATAATGAGTGATATTAAAAACATCTTTGATATCTCAGGAAGAGCAATGTCTGCTCAACTTACTCGTTTGAATACCGTTGCATCCAACCTAGCCAATGCTAATAATGTTTCTGGCTCCATAGATAAAGCCTATAAAGCTATTAAACCTGTATTTGAAACAAAGTTTGCAGACAGCTTAAGACAATCAGGACTTGCTAGTGTTGATGCTGTTCAAATAAAAGAAGTAAACAGACTTCCTGAAAAAGTATATATGCCAGAACATCCTCAAGCGAATGAAGAGGGTTTTATATTTAATGCTGCAGTAAATGTAGAAGAAGAATTAGTCGAAATGTTGGAAGCATCAAGACAATATCAAAATAATATAGAAGTTGTTTCAACATTAAGAAATTTAATGATGCGAACAATCAACATGGGAAAATGATTAAAACCTGGAGAAAACAATGTCAACTATAGACCCTAACTCAACAGCTACTCTAAATAAAATTTTAGAGAAGATTGGCGTAAAATCAAATGATGATCCTTCTTCTTTAAAGAAAAAGGATACTTTGGGCCAATCGGATTTTTTAAAATTGATGACTACTCAATTACAAAATCAGGACCCTTTTTCTCCAATGGAAAATGGTGACTTTATTGCACAAATGGCACAATTTTCAACTGTAACTGGTATAGCTGAAATGGGCGAAAGTTTAAAAAGTTTGTCTAATCAGTTAGGCGAATTTAGAATAGCAACAGCGACAAATTTATTAGGACATTCAGTCCTTGTTCCAGGAAATAAAGTAAGGCCAAATTCTGAAGGAGAAATTCATGGTGTCTTAGATCTTCCAAGAGCCTCTAGTGCAACAAATGTTGTTTTTTCTAATTCTGCCGGTGAAACAGTTCACTCTATTGATTTAGGATCACAAGCATCTGGTTTAGTGGGTTTCAGTTGGAATAATATACCAGAAGATATTCTCAGTGGTGATAATTTGTTAAAAGTAGAAGCATTTATGAATGGAGAAAATGGAAGATCTGGAGTTACACCTTCAGTATTCGCCGAAGTATTAGCAGCTTCTACTGGAGATGCTAATACAGGTGTGGTTCTTGAAGTTAAAGATTATGGAAATATAAACGCTGCAGATGTAAGAAAATTTAGATCAAATAATCTTTAATATAAAAAAATATATACATAATTGGAGTAAATAAATGTCGTTTTATACAGCACTTACAGGATTGAATGGTTCATCAGCAGATATTTCTGCTACCTCAAATAATATTGCAAACGTTGGAACTACTGGCTTTAAAAGAAGTCGTGCTGAATTTGGTGATATTTTTGCTACTTCACCTTTACAGAATTCATCTTCATCTATTGGTTCTGGTGCAATTCTTAAAGGTGTTAAACAACAGTTCACGCAGGGTAATATTGCATCATCTCTTAATGCTCTAGACTTAGCTATTTCAGGGCAAGGTTTTTTTACATTAAAACCTTCCCTAACATCAGCACAAACTGTTTATACAAGAAATGGATCACTCAATGTTGATAATGACAGATACGTTGTTGATTCTGCTGGACAATATTTAGTTGTTTATCCCGTGAATGAAGACGGTTCTGTTACTGCTAAAGATCTTTTAAGCGCTGTCCCTCTTCAATTACCAATTACATCTGGAGATCCTAAAGCTACAAGTAATATTTCTTTAGGCGTAAATTTACCTGCTACAGCAGAAGTGGTAACATCCAGACCAGAATTTACAAGTGGAGGGTATAATTTTAATCCAAATGATCCAAGTACATTCACTAATTCTACATCAATTACAATTTTTGACGATTTGGGTAATCCAACAATCGCAACTATGTATTTCTGTAAAACACAAGCAGCATCAACGAGTGATCCAACCAATAAATTTGATACAAAACTTGTAATTGGAGATACCATAATTGATCCTGATTTGGTAAGTGCTGTAGATGATACCGGTCAGCAAATCTTTATTGATAAGTTTGGTGCTCAAACAACATCAGTTCCAGACGATAACTACTTTATTGAAGGAAAAGGATCTGCCTTATATAAATTAGACGATCTTCAACAACAGGTTCCCTCTCAAAGTGCGAATATAAAAGGTGCCCAAAGTACTTTTGATTTTGGTGAAGAAGGCGATAAATTAGTTGAAGTTGTTACTGATCCTATGCAATTTAATGCAACAAGAGAGGCTGGCTTAGTAACAGGGAGCAATGTATATTGGGGTAAAAATTTTCTTACCTTAAATGTTGATAATGGTGACCAACCAGTCAATATTGATATACGTCCTGGCCAGTATAATGCAGCACAACTTGCAGCTGAAGTAGAAAGAGCTATCAATGAGGCTTATGGAGATGATAGAAAAATACAAATTGTTAAAAATGTTGATGATGATTTAAATATCAATCTTTTCAAACTTACAGCCGATGGAACCTCAGACGCGTTAGACACACCAATTACAGTAGATCTTTTGGGATCTAGTTATGTTACTGATATTGAAGGGATTTCATTAACTGGTGCATCGCCAGATTTTACAAAAGAACAATTTTTAGCGCATTCTCAAGCTAGAATTAATGCTGCTATGAACAATTATGCAGTTAAAGCATCAACAGATGTAGTTGATAAAGCAACCCAATTAGGAGTTAATACACAATTGTTTGCAAGAAGTGTTGGAAAAGCTGGAAATATTTTAACGCAAACTGAAATAATTCCAATTACTCATAATACGATAGATGGAAGTGGTAATTTAGCTAATTCTTCCAAATTTATGCTTCACTCTTATTTTGGAAATAAACCTGAACTTACTGTTTATGATAGTCAAATTGTAGCTGGTGACAATGGCAGTGGTCAAAGTGCTGTATTTAATGCAGCTGAAAATACGCTGACGTTAACTTTAGCAAATACAACAGGACTTACCGCAAATAGTAAAATTAGAATTGCAGGAAAATTTACTACAGCAGAAGAAGCAATAGGAAATAGTAATTTAAACGGTAGAGAATTTACAATCTCCAATGTTACTACAAATACTATACAAATTAACACAACTGGTCTTGGGTTCCCTGATACAGACTTTGTATTAACATCAGGTGTTGCTGCAGACTCGGCTTTAAGTGTTCTTCACTCAAAATCTACTAATGTTGAGGCCTTTTTTGAGGGTGCTGAAAAAGTATATCAAGATGCTCCTATTAATTTCAGTAGTAAAAAAATAGTTGTTAGAGAAATAGGTGATGCAAAACATAGTTATACAAACAAAGAAGTTATAGCAAAAGGTGCAACTAATGGAATTTTTCAATTTGGAAACGGTAGTTTTGGAGGTGTTAATTCTTTAAAAACCCTTAAACTCGAAGCTGCAGATGTATCAACTTCAACTGATTGGGTGGATGAAAAAAATCCACCAATAAAAGTAAATTATGATACCGTAAACCAAAGGCTTAGTTTTGTAGTTGATAGAACAGTTCTTGGAACAGGTACGAATAGTAATTTTAATTCTTTTACCGTTTTTGGTTCTTCTTTAGCAACAAGTACAAATAATTTAGGTGTACCCTCACAAAATGATGCATCCGAAGTATTGATCAGAGGTGGTGAGGTTCTATTTACCAATACATTTGTAGCTGATGGTGAAGAAATACAACTAAACGATAAGAGATATGGAATAAAAGTAAATTATAATAGTGATACAAAAGACTTTACATTTGCCTCTGGTACAACTGGTGAAGCAATTGCTGCTAATGGTGCTTTAGGAGTTACTGAAACTCAAAAAGCATCAAATATTGAGGTTGGAAGGTATTTATTATCAACTTCTGATGGGAGTGTAGTTGACGTAACTGATCATTTTGGTGGAAATAATGATCTAATGGGAGTTGGAATCACAAAATCTGATGCTGTATTCACAGCTGGTAGAGGAATTGCTGCATCTGCAGCACAAGTTGTTGGAGCAGCAGCCAAAGAAAAACTGACAGAAGTTTTTCGACTATCAAGTATAGGTGGTGAAAATATATTTAATGTGTCAGTTAATGGTATTAATGGTGTTATAGAAGTTCCACCTGGTTTTTATGTGGGGTCTACTTTAGCAGAAGCACTACAGGAAAGAATCAATCAGATAGCTGATCCAACAACAGGTGAAACCGTTGGTGGAGTGGTTGTTAAATACGATCCAAATCAGAATAACTTTACATTTACGACTGGAACAACTGGAGATTCTTCAACTATCAAGGTTAAAGGGACTACACGTTTAGGTTTGGATGACGTTCCTTTGGGTGTAGGAAATGTTCCTAAAATATTTAATTTAGTTCAAGCAACAAACTCTGACGGAATTGCATTATTCGTTGATGCTAGTGGAAATGTGGTTGAAACACCCCCAGAAAATCTAGTTGAAGGCTATTTTCCTTTATATATTGATGAAGGAGAATTAACTTTTGACAAAAGTGGTAAATTAGTTAGTCCAAAAGAAAAGGTACATTATGAGAAGCAACAAGAAGGTTTTTCAATTTCTCTAGATATTGACTTTGGAGCTTCTACTCAGTTTGCACAACCATTCTCTGTTTTATCAGTCGATCAAGATGGCTTTACTTCAGGAAGACTAGATGGACTAGAAATTGATGCTGCTGGAACAATTAGAGCTAACTATACAAATGGACAAAACAATCCACTAGGGAAAATAGTTCTTGCAAACTTCAACAACCAAAATGGTTTGAAACAAATAGGTAATGCCACCTATGTAGAAACAGCTGTATCTGGATCACCACAAGTTGGTGAAGCTGGTGCAGAAGGTTTTGGAAATATTCTTTCAGGTTCATTAGAAAGATCAAACGTAGACATTACCGAAGAACTTGTAAACCTAATCACTGCACAGCGAAACTTCCAAGCATCTGCAAAAGCAATTGAAACAACAACTACACTAACTCAAACAATTATTAATATCAGACAGTAGCATTAATTATTTAAAGAGAATTTTGAGGAGACTTTTTTATGGATAGAATGATCCACACAGCATTAAATACCTTAAATAATCTTTATATGAATAGAGCTGTTAAATCTCAAAATTTATCCAATCTAAATGTGCCAGGATTTAGAAGAGATATGGGAACTACTTTTTCCTCAGGTTTCTTGACTGAAGACAAAAGATTTGATGCAAGAATTTTTGCCCTTCATGAAGGTGCAAATGTTTTTTCAGCTAATCCGGGCAATCTTTCTGAAACAGGCCTCGAAACTGACGTAGCAATAAGAGGTAGTGGTTTTTTTATGATACAGCCTGATACAGGTGGCCCAGCTTTATCTAGACGAGGTGATTTTGAAGTATCAAATCTTGGTGAACTAACAGATGGCGCAGGTGCAAAAATATTAGATAATAATTTAAATCCAATTAATATCCCTCCAAATAGGAGAATTATTGTTTCGGAGAATGGAGATTTATTTATAGAACCTTTAGGTGAACCGGAAGGAACTAGGGTTTTGGCTGCAACTATAGGATTAACTAGTGGTTCAGAAGAGCCTCTGCATAAAGACACTGATGGTGAAATCCGATTAGTTGCTGGTGGAATTCCTGCAGCTGACCAAAATGTAGTTCTTGCACAAGGTTTTATTGAAAATAGTAATGTGAATGCTATTGAAGAACTTGTAGACACCTTAAGTCAACAAAGATTATTTGAAGTAAATGTGAAATTTATCTCACTATCTGAGCAAATAGATGAAGGTGGTGCTAGTATTATGAGGTTACCTCAATAGTATTGGCATGAGCCTTGCACATCTCTCTTGAATTTAATTTAAGAGAGGTAAAAAATGTCAAGTAGTTCTATGCATGTTGCAAAAACTGGTTTGAATGCACATCAAACTAAAATGCAAGTAATTGCAAATAATTTATCAAATGTAAATACAAGCGGATTTAAAAGAGATAGAGCTAATTTTGAGTCATTACTTTACCAAATAAAAAGAGCTAGTGGTGAACAAACTTCTGTTGATACAAACCTTACATCAGCATTTGCTGTAGGAACAGGTGTTAGAGTAAATAATACCCAAAAGGTTTATACACAAGGGAGTTTAATAAATACCGATAACGCTTTAGATATGGCCATTGATGGAGCTGGCTTTTTTCAAGTTTTGCTGCCTGATGGAAGAATTGGTTTCACACGAAATGGCGCTTTTACAAGAAACCAAGATGGAGTTCTTACCACACCAAGTGGTTATGTTTTACAGCCTGAAATAGCAATTCCAGAAAGCGTAACACAAATTAATGTATCCTCTGATGGAATTGTTAGTGTTCAAGTTGCAGGTCAGGTTGCAGCTGAAGAAGTAGGACAGATTACTCTTGCTGATTTTGCAAATCGTGCTGGGCTACAACCTATTGGCGAAAATTTTGTAGTAGAAACAAATGCAAGCGGTGCTGCTGCAGTTGGTAACCCAAGGGATGGTGGTTTTGGAAAACTAGTCCAAGGTTCCTTAGAAGGATCAAATGTTAATGTCGTTCAAGAATTAGTGGATATGATTGAAACGCAAAGAGCTTATGAAGTTTCTTCTAAATCAATTTCTGCATCTGACGAAATGATGAGATTTATTGCTCAAAACTTATAATCCAAAATAAAAAAAATGATAAAAAAAATTAAAAATAAAATTTCATTTTCAATAATTGCTTCAATAATGCTAGCAAGTTGTGCAAGTCATGTAGAAGATAGAGCTTCAATTGATTTTGAACCTATAATTCCTGAAAATATGAATTTACCAAATCAAAATTCTAATTCAGGAGGTATATACAATGAGTCAGGTGGAGGCTTATTTGCTACTGATAGAAGAGCAGGTCAAGTTGGAGATATTTTAACAGTGGCTCTTAGTGAAGATTTTACTGCCTCTAAATCCCAATCTGCTACAAGTGCAAAATCAGATTCATTTAAGGTTGATTTACCAAATTTATTAGATCCAGGTGGAGACCAGGCTTTATTAGATAGTGGAGCTGAAACAGCATTTTCTGGATCTGGATCAGCTGCACAAACTAATTCTTTACGTGGTGAAATCTCAGTTACCGTAATGAGAGTTTTTTCTAATGGCAATATGGAGATAATGGGACAGAAAAAATTACATCTTAATAACGGTAATGAATATGTCAGATTAAGTGGTATGATAAGACCTCAAGATATTTCAGCAAATAATGTAGTTCAATCTAGCCGAATAGCAAATGCCAAAATAGCTTACCTTGGTGTTGGGGATATAGCAGATACTGGACAAAAAGGTTGGTTAAGTCGAGCATTATCGAGTATTTCACCACTTTAAACACAAGGGGTACATAATGGTTAAATGGTTTTCTTTAATAATAATCTCTCTTCAGATTAGCTTTGTTCACTCTTTTGGATATTGTGACAGGCTAAAGGACTTAACTTCAATTGCAGGAATACGCTCTAATCAGTTAGTTGGTTATGGAATTGTAGTAGGTTTAAATGGTACAGGGGATGGAAATATTGGACTTACTTTGCAGTCAATGCAATCGATGGTTTCAAGGTTTGGCCTAGTAACCGATACTGCCGGATTAAATGGAGCAAATACTGCAGCTGTTATGGTTACTGCTGATATGTCAGCTTTTTCTAAACCAGGACAAACACTTGATATAACAGTATCCACTCTCGGAAAAGCCAGCTCCCTAAGAGGCGGTACTCTCTTGATGACACCCCTACTTGGTGCCGATGGTGAAACTTATGCGATAGCCCAAGGTAATTTAGTTGTTGGGGGTCTAGGAGTAACTGGCCAAGATGGTTCATCAGTAGTTGTAAACATTCCAACTGTAGGTAGAGTTCCAAGAGGAGCTACCGTTGAAAAATTAGTAGAAACGCCCTTCTTAAAATCTGACAATATTATTTTGAACCTCCATCAAGGTGATTTCAGTACTTCCTTAGAAGTATCTAACGCTATAAACGAGATTTTTGGACCAGATGTATCTGTACCATTAGATGCATCGTCAATAAAAGTAAGATCACCAAAAGATCCAGCCCAAAAAGTTGCGTTTGTAAGTCTACTAGAAAATATCGAAATAGAACCCTCTAGACCTAAAGCAAAGGTCATAGTTAATGCAAGAACTGGTACTATTGTAATAGGAGGAGATGTTAGAGTTACTCCTGCAGTTGTTACGCATGGTTCCATGACAGTTCGGGTCAATGAAGATCAAAATGTAAATCAAAACAATAATATAGCAATGAATTCTGATCAAGTCGTAGTAACTCCTGGAGATGCGACAGTAACACCAGACACTGAAATTGATGTAGATGAAGAAGTTGCTAAAGCATTTATTTTTGATCCTGGCGTTGAATTATCTGAAATTGTGGAATCCATAAATGCTGTAGGTGCAAGTGCATCGGACCTAGTAGCCATACTTGAAGCCCTTAGAGAGGCTGGTTCATTGAGAGCAGAATTAATTATTATTTGAGGTGAATCATGGCAAATATTAATAATACTAATATACAAAATCAAACTGCTTTCTCCTTATATGAAAGGAACCAAAAAGACTTACAACTCTCTCAAGTTGCAGAGGAGTTTGAAGCACTTTTTGTTTCACAAATGCTAAAACAAGCTCATAAGAGTAAATTAGCTGAAGGTATTTTTGATAGTTCATCTCAAAAAACTTATCAGTCTCTCTTAGATCAGGAGTGGAGTAGAAAATTATCAAATAATGCCAGTTTTGGTATTGCTGAAGCTATAAAGCTACAATTTAAAAATCAGATGAATACCTTAGAAACAAAGTCAGATGTCTAGTCTATTTGATATTGGTAAAAGTGGATTACAGTCTTATCGTCAATCTCTGGCGGTAACAGGACAAAACATAGCCAATATTAACACTGATGGATATAAAAGACGTGAAGCTAATTTAGAAGAAATCACTGCAAGCCAGGGTGGTATTACTGGTATAGCTAACCAGTCCGGGTTAGGTGTAAGAATAGAAGCAATAAGAAGATCCTTTGATGCCTACTTAGTTGATAGGAATAGAAGTGCGAATTCTTATTTTGAAGCTGAAAGTTCCTTTCTCAATAAATTAAAAGAACTAGAGGATATGATGCTACCCACTGACTCTAATTTGGGTATAGTGATGGGAAGATTTTTTAATTCTTTACAGGAAGTTGCCGCATCACCTGGTGATGTCGCTCCAAGAACTGTGGCTATAGAAATGGGTGACTTGATGGCAAATACTTTCAAGTCAACAGCACAAGTTGTTGAAGATGTTAAAAAAGGTATATTTAAGCAAGCAGATATTGATATCTCATCTATAAATACTTTGAGTAATGAATTAGCGAATATAAATAAAAAACTTTTGGCTGCAAGTGGATCTAGTAATAATTCCCTACTTGATAATCGAGATGTAGTTATAAACGAAATTAGTAAATTGATAGAGGTTACAACTGACTTAGATACAAGAGGTACAGCAACTGTCAGATTGGGTAAATCCCAAAATGGACCAATACTAGTTTCTAATACTATTAGTAATAGAATGACAGTTGAGGAAAATCTTGGTTCATTATCTTTTTCTATTTTTAGTGGTGGAAAAAATACACCAACTTCCCAAATTGTAAATGGAAGCTTGAGAGGCTTAAGTGATGCCTACAGAATGAGCCATACGACACTTGGTGATTTAGATGAAATGGCATTTGTATTCTCAAACACATTAAATGCTCAACATAAAGAAGGACTTGATTTAAAGGGATTAAAAGGAGCTAATCTATTTATCTCAAAAGGATTTGAATTAAGCCAAGGAATGGCAAATTTGGGCACATTTTCAGCAGAATTAGAAATATTAGACATTCAAAAGGTTATTCCAACAAACATTACTATTAGATATGATTCTCAAAATGAGGTCTGGAATGCTTTCGATGAGATAGGTACAAATTTAGGATCAGGAACGAACAGTATTAATCTTTCTGGTATGAGAATTAATTTCTCTGGTTCACCTAGAAATGGAGATGAACTTTTTGTATTACCATCAGAAGGATATGCGAAAAATTTAGAGTTTTCACTTAAAAGTGGAGATCAAATAGCAGCTGCTGCATCTAATTTAGTTTTTTCTGATGTCAAAAATAACTCTAATGTTGAACTAATTATTGAAAAAACTACCCCTACTCAAAATACACTTAATGTAATAGAAAAAGTTTTATCAAATTCTATGAGCTCAGTTGGAGCCTCTAATTTTGTCCGGAATGGGGCAATTGCATATATTCCGGCAAACAGTTCAGCTACTGAAATAGTAAGTCTCACTCAGCAAGCACAACTTACTTTTTCAATTCCCGAGCAAGAACTAAAAAATGCATCTTCTCTTAAAGTTAGTATTGATGGAGGTGCAACACATATTTTTGATATTTCATTTGCTACTAATATGCCTGGTGAATCTGGATCATGGAAAGATATTGAAGAAATATCTGATCGTTTAAACAGTGGGACTATAAAAAATAATACTAATCAAACCCTTCAAAGTTTAGGAATGCAAGCTAGTGGAAAGGGAGGTAACTTAACTTTATCATTAGCATCTGGCGCTTTCAACAGTGATCAAAATTTACAACTTTTTTCTAGTTCAATTGGCAATACTAGAGCATCAATAAAATCACGTACTTCAGCCTCAGATTTACAAATATTTACAAAAGAAGGTCGTCATCTTGCAGGCTCTCCATTGTCTAATGACGAAATTGCTGAATTTTTAACTTTAGGAAATGGTTTTAATAAAGGTGCTACTTATAGAGGCGATTATCTCAATTCATTAGATGGAATTGGTTACCGTGGGATGTCTATTGAAAGAAATAGTATTAACTCAGATCAAACAATCTCTATTGGAGGTGATGGAACTTCCTCTCAGATTGTAGTTGGGACAACCCTTCTACCTTTCAGTCCAACAAATGATTGGAGCATGAAACTACCGGGATCAAAAGAGTTAAAAATACCAGCTGGATCTTCAGCAAAATATGCTTCAGAGTTAATAACAGATAATTTGTCTCAAACAGGTATTAATGCAACCGCAAATACTAGAATAGAATTATGGCATGAGGGATCTGGTGGAACAGTAAAATTTAAACTAGGTGCCAAAAGTAATGAATACGCAGAAATAGAGGCTGTAGTTTCTTCAACAAGTTTAACTTCACTTGCAGAAAAAATTAATCAATACATTCCAAAAACTGGCGTTACTGCAACAGTCTCAAGCAGTAATGGAAGAATTATTTTGGAAAGTGAAAATGGTGAAGACATTAAGCTCTATAATTTTGATTTTGATAATAAGTCAGGTAAGACAATTTCTACCAGATTAACTGATAGATTTTCTAAACCTTTAGGGAATGAAGTTCTTTTAGGATCAACAACTGGAGGAACAGGTGGTGTTGCAAAGTTTGCAATGTCAGGGTCTTTTACAAATGATCAAACAGCTGTTTTTGTTCTTGAGGGAAGTACTTTTACTTATACAGCTAATGGGAGTGAAACTGCAGCTCAAGCAAGAGATCGTTTGCTTACTAATCCAGGATCAGGTGAATTCCAGGGTGCTAATGGTGAAACAATTAAAGAAATTTCATCAGGTGTTTTACAAATAACTGATAAGGAAGGAAAGCAATTATTTAAAATTGAAAGTGACGGAACCGCAACTGGATTAAAGGTAACAGAAAGTAATCCTGATGGTACTTTCACAGTTTCGGGATTAGGAGGCAATGTACCACCTAATACAGTTACATCAGTTACTACCTCTGTAGCAGGAACTGATTTAGATGCAGCTAGATATTGTGGAGAACTTTTACTTAGATCTAGTTCAGCTTTTACAGCAGAAATTGCCGGCGTTAATAAAAATAGTTCTGAAGATAAAAGATTTGGCGGGTTAGCAACTATTAAATCAACAACAACAGGTGAAAAAAGTTCCATAACTTTTAATTCGATAGATGGAGTTGATACTAATAGTTCAGATCCAAATGGACTTGATGCAGTTGCTGCAGCAGGTTCTTTTACTATTTCACTTCCAACAACTGGAACAGGGTCCTCAATAAGCTCAACCGTTTATACTAAGGACATTACAACTCCAACTCCAGAAAATGTTGCAAAAGCTATTCTAAAGGATATTAGAAATAAAGGAACGGTAGCATCTCTTTCTGGGATTTCAGCTATTGGGGGTCAGTTGGGCGTTTCAAAATTTTCTATGTCTGGAAGTTTTACTAATGACCAAACAGCTGTTTTTTCAATCGAAGGCAGTACTTTCACCTACAGTGCTGGAGGTAATGAAACTGCTGCACAAGCAAGGGACCGATTACTTACCAATCCTGGAGCAGGCGAATTCCAAGGGTCAAATGGAGAAATTATAGAAGTCATTTCTGCAGGAAAACTAAAAGTCTCTGATAAAACTGGTAAATCTTTATTTACAATCGAGTCTGATGGAACAACTACTGGCTTAAAATTTACAGAATTTTCAGCTGATGGAAGTTTTGGGATAACTAACTTATCTGGGAATGTACCTCCTAATAACTTAACGACACTCACATCTCCAGTTGCGATGACACTTCCTGACCAAGGTGATAATGTTTCAATTACCTACGAAGATAAAATCTATCAATTAACAGTTTTTTATCAAAATCCAGAGACTAAAGAAAATCCAGAAATTATGGTCAGTGGAGGAGAAGAAGGAAGAATATCTGCATTTTACGATCAAGATGGAAGGCTTCAAATTGCAGCAACAGAAGGAACTATATCCGGTGATCAAATTCAAATAAGTAGTACAACTAGAGTAGCAGGTAATGAGGATGCGGCTAAACGATTTGGACTAAGAACTAATGTTACATTTCCAACAAGAACTTTGTCAGGTAGTTCCATAACTTTATCCAACAAAGGATCCGATTATCCTAAGACTTTAGCAACTACTCTTAATGGTGTTTCTATCAATGTAACACTTTCTTTTGATGGAACTAATTACTCTTTAAATTCTTCTAACACTGCTTTGTCAGCAGTTTTTTCAGATACTCTGTCAGGGACAACAACAAATGCCTCAAATAAAATACTTCTTAGAACTTCATCAAATTCTGGTGATTTAGTTCTTCCGACTGATACAAATACTGAAAATTTGGGATTTAAAATTCTAGATTATAAAATAGAACTTTCTGGTAGTAATTTGGATGTAACATCAAAAAAAGATAAAGTACTTCAAGTAAGTGCCTCAGGAACAAGCATTGCTGAAAATAGAATTAAGTTATCTAATTTACCAAATGAAGATTTAATAGTTCTTTTAACTGGAACTGGATCAAGAAAGTTAGCAGCTAATTATGACTTAATGCCACAAAACTCCTTCGTTCCCGAAGAAGATTTCACCGTAAAAATTATGGACGACCAAAGCACACAAATTGAGATATTTGATAAGAACTCCGGTCATTCTATAGCAACAAGAATTTTAGATGGCTCACGTGCAACCGAAGCTATTGGACAAAAATTGCAGTTGACAGGTAAAGCTTCGAAAGATGACCAATTTTTTATTGCTCCAAACAAAAATTCTGCCGGGGATGCAAGAAATTTGGATGCCATATTAGCGAAACAAAACTCAGATGCCTATGCAGCAGGTAGTGGAACATTTCAAGAAATTTTTGCACAAATAGTATCAAAAGTAGGCTCTAATGTTAATGCAGCAAATTTGTCAAAAGATGCAGCTGAAGCTCAAAAAAATGCAACTGCTGAAGCTGAAGCACAATTTTCTGGTGTTAGTCTAGATACTGAAGCTGCAAATTTAATTGAACAACAACAAGCTTACCAAGCTTCGGCACGAATATTGCAAACTGCTAGAGAGTTATTTGATACTTTACTACAGTCAGTTTAATAAAAAATGCAAATTAGTCAGAAATTATTTAATCAACAAGCTATTAACAATTTTTCAAAGCTTGATGCTGAAATTCAGAAAATCCAGGAAAAAGTTTCAACTGGAAAAAATATCTTAGCTGCATCTGATGATCCAGTAAATGCCGTAAGTTTGTCAGTAGCAAATGAACAAAAAGAACTATTGCAAAGATATACTCAAAACGCCGATGCAGCCGATGCACGTCTATCCTTAGCAGATGTAAGCATACAGGAAGCAGTAAATACACTTCGACGAATAACTGAATTGTCCATACAAGCAGGAAGTGGAACCGTCAATGAAACAGCCATTTTAAAAGAAGTTGATGCTCTTAAAGAAGTTGTAGTTGAAATTGCAAATAATAGAGATGCACAAGGTCAGGCTGTCTTCTCAGGATTTAAAACTAATCTTGTCCCTTTTTTAAAAGAATTAGATGGTAGCGTAAGCTATGCAGGCGATAGAGGTCAACATACAGTACAAATTTCAGAAAGTATGAAAGTCAAAACATCTATTGATGGGGGAACAACTTTCATGGCTGTCCCAACAGAGTCTGGAGTAAAATCTGTTTTTGAGATTATAGATAATGCGAGAAATGCGGTTAAAACTGCAAGTCAATTTAAAAGACAAGGTTCGGCGACTGGACATGCAGAACTCAATTTAGTTTTACCACCAGATCCACAAGAATGGAGTTTTTCATTAGTGGGGAGTAAAGGTGGTGTATCTATAACTTCTACTGTTGCTGAAGGTAAAGTTACAAATTTGGTAACTGAAATAAATAAAAATACAGAATTTACTGGAATAACAGCTACTGAGAACACAGAAACTGGTGCCATAACCTTAAAAGAAAATTTCGCTGGAGAAATTGTGATGAAAGACGTCAAAATTAAAGGTACAGATTTTAGTACCGATGACGTTACCTCATTTGTTAGATTTGATAGTTATGATGGTATGGGGAATTTGGTTGGTGCCACAAGACATATAACTGATACCGATCAACTTATTGCATCTTCAGTTAACTTTTTAGAAAATGCTACCTCACATCTTGGTGATCAATTAGCAGTCGTTGGCGCCAATATGAATAAACTTAGTCAACAAAAAGATATCTTAGCAGAGCGTCAAATTCTCGTCACTGAGAAGATAGGAGATTTAGGTGATGCAGATCTAGCTGAGCTTATTACAAGACTTCAAGCTCTAATTTTAAGTAAAGATGCCTCTCAGGCAACCTTTTCGAAGATTGGACAACAAACTTTATTCGATTTTATAAGGTAAAAGTCATGTTTTTGAAAGAAAATAGAAAAATTGGCACGAAAAATGCAGGATTATACGTAACAGAAACCGGTCATTACGACCATAATATCCTTGCGAATGTAAAGGTGATGATATGACGAATATATTGACGAATAGTGCAGCTTTAAAATCTTTG
>ENA-OSEY01001445-OSEY01001445.1-marine-metagenome-genome-assembly--contig:-NODE-1445-length-16407-cov-2.743417_pt1 | contig 16407 bp, 14 predicted proteins | sample MGYA00248465_ERZ534230 | MGnify/ENA primary metagenome ERZ534230 (study PRJEB26409, sample SAMN06344110) | marine metagenome | isolation source: Sea water from surface | place: Atlantic Ocean:Southern...
TAGGATTAAGATTAGCTTTTATATCTGTTACAGTTTTAAAAAATTTTAATCCTGAAGTAGTTCCACCTGCAGAAACTGTTACAACTTCAGTATCTGAATCACCATCATGAAGTGTTCCTGAAATTGTGAACTGAGTTTGTCTGGATCCAGCATTTTGTATATTTATTCTTTCTCCTATCATAGAACCCAAAGTTTGCATGCGATGAACAGTAGCAAACCTATCTGAATCTCCATTTGAATTTATTGTTACTGTTGAACCTGGTACAATTTCGATCTCTCTTTGAAGTGTATCTCCTAAATAATCTCTTCCAATTATTCTTGCAGTAAGAACTGGTGATCCTGCATCAGCTGTTACTGTAACAAATTGTCCGTCTGTAGCACTTAGCAAGTCTGCAGTACCCGATACTCGACTTCCATTTAGGGATATTTCACTTTTAGTTGTTCCATCATTTTCTAATGGCCTAGCGGTATTACTTGCATCATCAGCTATAATAGAATTAGCTACCAAATTACTACTACCATCCGTATCTACATGTCCTACGAGTGTTACATCAGAAGTAACATTTGAAGTAGTGATTTGAGAAACTGTAGAAAAGGATTGTTTAGAGTATTGGGTGCCACCACTTGGATTAATTCCAGCAATTGTTTCAGAAATTGTGTTGCCGGAAAAGTTTGTTCCCGTAATAGTATAATCAGCGGTAATTGAACCTGAGCTTGTAGGAGTAATCGCTACAAATCTTTTGTCAGTGATGAAGTCTAAATTTCTCGCTGCATCAAGGGTTCTAGCTGTATTTACTCTACCGGAACCATGAAATTCAGCAGCTTGAACTCGAAGCCCTACACCACTTAGTTCACTTATTACAATATTCTCCCCTGATGAGTGTGTTAATATTAAAGCCTGACTATCTCCATAATCTTGTGCTTGAATTCCAGTAGTTCCCTGTTGAGCATTAATAGCATTTTTTAAATTAGTTAGATTTCTTTCTGCGTTACCGTCATGGTAAGTAAGTCTGGCTATATTTTTATCAGCAGCTGCAGAACCATTGATTTTAAAACTAGTTAAGGTGGGCTCGCTATATCCCACACCTCCAGGTGCACTTATTATTTCATCATTATCTGTTGATGTTCCTATATCAAAAATTCCATCCCCACCTAAAGGTCCATCTGTCACAATACTATGAACAGTTGAAAAATAACTAGAACCTGTAGCTGTAGAATTTGCTGCTACATTAGCTATTGTTTCAGTTAAAGCACTTCCATCAGACCCTGTTCCTGTAATTGTGAAAGATCTAGTATTTCCTAAAGCTCCAAATCTTTGAATACGAATTTGTTGACCAGTTTCTGTAATATTTGCTGAAATATCTGAAGTACCTATTATTCCTGAGGTTTTGTTATGACTTGCTAACTTAAATGAAACAGCTCCTAAGGCTTCTGCATGCGAAATAATAACATTATTTGTGGCAGAAAATGACGTATTTGTTGGAGTTGCAATCGTATTTAACTGTTCTGCTAAAAGTTTTGCGCTGGCATTTTGCTCAATTGTTACAGTTCTTGAAATATCACTAGTATTTCCAACATATTGAAAAGTTCCTGTTACTGTAACGTCATGAGTGTTTGTAAGTCCATAGTTCGCAGTTGCTATAGCATTAGAGGTAGAAGTAACAGGACTTTCAGCAATTCCAGTACTATAGATATCAGCGTCAATATCCGCAGTTACTGTTTCTATTCTTGGATCTCTTTCTAAATCATCAGGATCATTTGTTAAATTCATGTTAACACTATTAAATGTTACTAGATTTGACAAATTCTGGAGTATAGTTTCGTTAATAAATATTGTTTGTGTGCCACTAGGATCCTCATCATAAAATTTAAAACGAAGTCTTTGACCATTTTGTCCATTCAAAGTTGAGTCAATATATCCAATTTGAGTTGAATTTGATTCCCCCAAGCCTACATATATTTGATCACCAACAATTGAAACTTCATTTAGATCGGTTTTAACTACTGTGCTTGTGTCAATAGAAATACTTTCATTATTTAATTTGTCGTATGTAAAAAATTCAACATAACCTCCTCTCAGCTCACCGTCATCTCCAATATTTGAGTCATCTTTAAAATGTACGGTTATGTTTGCCAAATTGGCATCTCTAGAACTACGATTATACTCAGAAAATATGTTTAAAGTTGGATTACCACTTGTTGTTGTAAAATTTGAAAGATTTATATTATCACCTAGATCATCTACTAATGTTACTACTGATAGATCTGCATTTATTTTAGCTATCACTCCGGTGGAGCCAGCGCTATTATTAATAGCGTCATAAAAAGGTGTTAAATTATTTACATCAGAAATAGTTATTCCAGACAGAGAATGACCTGATCCACCAGTTTTTGTATTGGTAATTTTAAAAGAATAAGTTCCGGTTGAGCTTAAATTTGAAAATGAGACATTATTTTTTGCTTTTGCATAAACACCAAGAGTTGATGATCCGTTTATTGAAGAAGCTAGAATATTAGCACTTTGATTACTAGTTTGACTTAGATTTAATGAAGTTTGTGCACTTGCAATGTTAATCTGTTTGCCACTTATAATTTGATTAGTTGAAACATTAGAGTCCAGACCACCAACTATATGTGATTTTGCCTGAACTTCATGAGAACTCAAAGTTTTCCAAATATCATCAATATTTACTTCTGTAAGTTTATCTATATATTTTATAAGCTGTTCAGAGAAATTAGTACCACCATCATTTGATATTGCTAATCTTATTGATGAAATGTAACCATCTAGTTTATTTTTTAAATTAGTCTGACTAAGTCCGGTGATAGCTTCATGATTTAAGTTTTTTAAATAATTGTGAGCTTCATCAACAATTTTATATATTTCATTAAATGTGTTTTTTGCCTTATTTAAAAATTGAATTTCATCTTTAATAGTACCCACCACTTCTGTGAGATCATCTAAGGTGGATGTATCACCACTTTGCTGCTTATTTTGATTGGATAATTCTTTTTTTAACTCCTCTTCCATTTCAGATGGAGTCTGAGTTAATTTATAATAAGTTTCCATAACATTGGAAACAGATGAAATCCTAGTCATTATGTACCCCTATGCTAATGGTATGGTTCCAACCATATAGCAAATTTTTAATTTTATATCCCTAACGACTGATTTTAAAAAAAGTTTAGAAAAAAAATAAAAAAAAATTTATTTTTTTTTAAGTGATTGAAATATTGAGATTATTTTATTGAAGATTTAACAAACTAATCTTAAGTTTTAAAATTTTTGCTACTATATCTAATACTTTGGTAGAAGAATTAGTTAATTTCCCTAATTCTTGAACTGAAGTAACAATAGCATCAAATTCCATTTGTTTATTTGCCTCAAAATCTTGTAACATTGAAGTCTTATGATCTCCAACTGCCTCTGCACCTTTAATTCTTTTTTCTATAGAAATAGGAAAACTAGCTCCCAACTTCTCACCTATTGATCTTGTTTCAATCATTATTTCCTCAACAATTGATCTAGTTTCAGGGTTTTTACACATTTCTTCTAGAGTACCTCCAGTTAGAACTGACAATGGATTGAAAGCTACATTTCCAAGTAATTTTATCCAAATTTCATCTCTTATATTTTTCTTTATAGGAGCTCTAAATCCGGATTTATTAAGTACATTAGATAAGATATTAATACTTTCAGTATTCATACTGCTTGGATCGCCAAGAGTGATTTTATTTCCACTTATATGTTTAATTACGCCTGGTTCAATTAGTTTAGCTGCTGGATAAATTACAGAACCAATTATTTTTTTTGGAGGTAAACAATTAGAAACTAATCCTTTTGGATCAACAGCGTCTATTCTGAGCGGTTTAAATTTAGAATTTAATCCGCTGAAATACCAGTGTGGAATACCATTCATACCTGTTATAATATTAGTATTTTTGGTTATATGTTGTTTTAAATCTGTAGCAACCGCAGGAAGAGTATTCGCCTTCACAGTAATAAATAAATAATCGATAGGAGGAATTTCTTCATCTATTTTATAAACTGTAGGGAAAAACTGGTTTCTTTCAGAATTTGATATAACTGTAATGCCATTTTTTGAAATTTTATCATATGTATTTCCACGTGCTATGCAAGAAACGTTATAACCGTTTTTTTTTAAATTAGCGGTGATTAAACCACCTATTGCTCCTACTCCAAAAATACAAAAATGTTTGTTTATTTCACTTATACTCATTTTCTAAACCTAATATTTCAGACAAACCAATTCTTTGGAGTTTCCCAGTAGGACCTTTTGGAATTTCATCAAGAAAGATAAATTTACTTGGTATTTTGAATTTAGCTATATGCTTAGAGGCATACTCAGTTATTTCTTTTTCTGAAATATTTATATTTTCTTTTAAAACTATAGCACAACCAATTTCTTCGCCATACCTATCGCTAGATAAAGGAAAGCAGACAACTTGTTCTATTTCACTCATTTCTTGCAATACATCATCTATTTCTTTGGGTGAAATCTTTTCACCACCTTTGTTAATAATCTCTTTAATTCTTCCTGTAACTTTTATATATCCGTCTGCATCAATGAAACCTAAGTCTCCAGTTTTAAACCAACCATTTTTAAAAGAAGAAAGAGTAGCTTTTTCATTGTTTGCATATTGTTTAATTACAGTTTCTCCCTTGATGACAATTTCACCAACTTTATTTTTTTCTAAAATATTACCTTCCTTGTCCATTATCTCAACTAATGGGCCAGTTCCTATACCTACAGTTCCATTTTTTCTTACCCTTGGAGGAAGTGGATTAGATGCAATTTGATGAGAAGCTTCAGTCATTCCATAGGCTTCAATTACAGGACAATTAAATGTTTTTTCCATCTCAAGTAATACAGGTTTAGGCATTGCTGCTGATGAAGATCGAATAAATCTTAGGGAGTTATTTTCTATAATTTTCTTATTATTTTTTGCTCTTTGAAGTATAGCTTGGTGCATTGTCGGCACTCCACTATACCATGTAGGTTTAAATTGGTGTAAAAGTTTGAAAAAGACTAGGGCATTAAAACCAGTTGTGAAAACAAGTTTTACATTAAATAGAATACAAGAAAGTAATACTGCAACAAGACCATGTATGTGGAATAATGGCATAATGTTTAGACAGCAATCTTTTTCGTTTAAGTCTAAAGTTCTTCCTATATTTAGTGCAGAATTAATTAAATTATCTGAAGTCAGTTGGACAAGTTTTGGTTTAGATGTTGTACCTGAAGTATGAAGTAAAAGAGAAGTATTATTCATAAAATTTTGTTTAACAATCGTACTATGTGAACTTTTCTTATCAATTTTTAAATTAAATTTCCCAGCTTTCTTTTCGGGTGAAAGGTGAATAATAGTTATTCCCAGTTCTGTAGCAGCTTTTGAAGCTTCAGTTTTTAGTTTTGGATCCACTATAAGGAATTTTGCTTTTAAATCAGATAAATAGAATATGAACTCATTTTTACTATAATTTGGATTAAGTGGAGCTGAAATTGCAAAACATGAACAAGCAATAAATAATAGGCCTAAATCCGGACCATTAGGTAGTACAATTGCGACTGTATCTTCAGGATTTATTGATAAATTCAAAAATTCAATTTTAATTTGATCTAAACTTTTGTGGAGTTCACTGTAACTTAATGGCTCTCTATTTGGGGATTCAAAGGCAATTCTATCTGAGCTTTCAACGTTTTTTTTTATATTATTATACATTCTTAGCCTTTTCTCTTAAAATATTAAGTAGTTATATTAATAAAAATTGTTTAATTTAAGAATTTAGAATCTTTTTTATAGTTTTATAAAATTAATGAACCGTTTTTTCTACATCATTTTATTAATAATTTTTTTTACAAGCAAAGTTTTTGCAAATAACTATATTTGTGATGCTTGGACAAATACGTTAACTCTTGATAAAGATAAAGTTACATTTACTGCAAGTATAGAAAGTGGAACTTTAAACTTAAGAAGCAGTAATAATTTACCTGAAGGAATTCCAAAATTTTCACAGCTGTCGTTAAGCTTGCCTAACTATGATTTATTTTTGTCTCCAAATGGTACAATAGTTACTGCTACTCCAGAATCAGATACATCATTTCTGATTTATGTTTTTTTTCCTAATATTGAAAGAAGATGGTTTTGGTTTAGTAAGTGTAGATTAATTAAATAGATATTTTTTGTTTTCTCCATCATAAATTTGTTATGTCATGCTTTATTTAATTCTAATATTATACATTTTAAGAATAAGAAAATTCATCATATCTCTTAGTATAATTTTTATATATCTAAACTTAAATGCTTTCGCAGGTGATGTAGATATTGAATCTCATTTATTAAAAAGAAAAGAGATAACCAAATTTGATTTAAAAAATAAAATTTTAAAAAACAAAATTATTAATTTTAAGAAATTAATAACTTTAAGAGTTGATTATAATAATTCAGAAATAAATTGTTTTTTTGGGTATCAAGATGACCTTAAAATAGTTTTGTGCTATTAAGTCTATTTTTATATAAAATTAACAATAATTTGAAACACCAAATATAGTTGTAATTATTTTTATAATTAATATATATTGTACGTACGGAGTGTATAATGGAAACAAAGCCTACTCAAATTTCTTTTATGGAGTTTCTAATAAATGAAAATACTGAATTGGATGATAATCTTGGTCAGGTTATATTTCCTAAAGGTTTTGAAGTAAGAGATTTAGAAAATTTAAGATACGAATTTGAAAAACTCGCAAATCGTTACGGTTTAACACTTCCTGCAAAACTTAAGAAGGGAAACCTTGTATTAGAGTGGAAACCATTACCTGGTGAATTAAATAATGAAAAGAAAAAGAATTTTGAAAATTCGAAATTAAGGTCTAGGTTTGCAAATTTAACTAAAGAAGAACTTAATGCGTTTTCCAACAGTTTTTCTAACAACCAAAAAAATTAGACTAAAATTTTCTTTCAGTATTATTATTATACTTGACCGATCAAGCCCTTTTAAATAGTTAATATCGTAAAATTTATAAATCCTAGTTCACTTCTAATATTAATTAAATAAAATAATCGAAAGGTTGTAAAATGTTTGTTACTCCTGCTTTTGCACAAGCCACTGGTTCAGGGGGGTTTGGTTCCACGATAGGTTCATTAGTCCCACTTCTTCTTATATTTCTTATTATGTATTTTATTATAATCAGACCCCAACAAAAAAAAGCGAAAGAGCATAATTTGATGGTTAATGCTTTAAAAAGAGGAGACCAGATATTAACACAGGGTGGTATTATTGGTAAAGTCTCTAAAATAAAAGATGAAAGTGAAATTGAAGTTGAAATAGCAGCAAATACTAAAGTTCGTGTCATGAGGTCGACTGTTGTAAATGTAATCAACAAGAAATAGTCTTAAACTTTAATAATTTTAAGTTTACGAAAAATGTTAAAATTCCCATTATGGAAAATATTGCTTATACTTATGCCTTGTCTCTGGGGTATTTATAGTTTCTCACCACATTTTTTCTATTCTCAAGTGGAGAAATATAATGATTTGAAAAAATCAGGATTAGTGGAAACTCAAAAACCACTTTTAGAACCACAATTATGGTATGATTGGGCACCCTCAGATTTAGTTAATTTAGGTCTTGATTTAAGAGGAGGTGCACATGTACTTGTAGAAGTGAATTTAGAAGACGTCTACTCTGAAAGACTACAAAACTTTTGGCCTGAAATTAGAAAAAATTTAAGGGCCATTAGAAATGAAGTTGGTTCATTTTCCCAAGAAGTTTCTGCCCTAAATGACAGTTTAATAATTACTATTAGTAAGAAAGAGGGAATCGAAAAAGCTATTTCATTTTTAAATAAAGAATTATCTTCTAAAAATAATATTTTAGAAATTTTAAGATTTGAAGATAATAAAATTAAAGTTTCTTTTAATGAACAGGAAAAAAGAAAAATAGATAACCAAACAATGGATCAATCATTAGAAATTATAAGAAGAAGAGTAGATGAAGCTGGTACTAGAGAACCTACAATACAAAAACAAGGAAGTAGGAGAATTTTAATTCAAGTCCCTGGCTTAGGTTCTGCAGAGGAATTATTACAACTTATTGGCAGAACAGCCAAGCTTACTTTTCATCCTGTAATTAAAAATAGTGTTTCTTGTAAAAAAAAGCCTGGGATTACCTCTATTATTGTAGAAAATTTTGATGACTCAAATAATTGTCTGGAATTAGAGAAAAAATTTGTTGTTTCAGGTTCTCAACTAACGAATGCGCAGCCTTCTTTTGATCAAAACAATAGGCCGGCTGTATCTTTCCAATTTAATCCTGTTGGTGGCAGAAAATTTGGTGAATATACTAAAAACAATATTGGAAATCCATTTGCAATAGTTCTCGACAAACAAGTTATTTCAGCTCCAATTATTCAGAGCTACATCCCGGGAGGAGCAGGAATTATTACTGGTAATTTCTCAGTTGATGAGAGTAATCGATTATCTATTCTTCTTAGAGCAGGAGCTTTACCTGCTGCTATTCAAGTTTTAGAACAAAGAACAGTTGGACCTGAATTAGGTGCAGATAGTATCAAATCAGGAAAAATTGCAGCAATAATTGCTGGTATATTAGTCCTTTTATTTATGATTGCTTCGTATGGTTTATTTGGACTATTTGCTAATGTTGGTTTAATTTTTAATATCGCGTTAATTTTTTCAATTATGGCATATTTTGCAGCTACACTTACTCTACCTGGAATTGCAGGTATTGTGCTTACTATTGGAATGGCAGTTGATGCTAATGTTTTGATTTTTGAACGAATTAGGGAAGAAATTAAAACCAATAAAAGCTTGTACAGAGCAATTGAATTAGGTTACGAAAAAGCTTTAACTTCAATAATTGACGCAAATGTTACAACATTTATTGCAGCAGTAATTTTATTTTCACTAGGCTCAGGTCCAATTAAAGGTTTTTCAGTTACATTAGGAATTGGCATTATGACATCTGTTTTTACAGCTGTTTATTTAACCAGGCTACTAATCTCGATTTATTTTGGATTTAAAAAGCCTAAAATTCTAAATTTATAGTTACAATTATGAGACTAAGATTATTACCTGACAATACTTCAATCAATTTTTTTGGCAAATCTAAATATGCTATATGGTTATCGATTTTAGCAGTATTGATTTCTTTTGTATTTTACTTAATTAACGGTTTAAATTATGGGATAGATTTTCGTGGTGGAACAATGTTGATGATAAAAACTTCGAATAGTTCTTCGGTATCAGAAATTAGAAAATCTTTAAATAACCTTGAGTTAGGAGATACTGTAGTAACAAAAATTTCAGATCCAACCGATACATTGATTGGAAATCCAAAACAAATGTTTTTGATCAAAATTGAACAACAAGAAGGAAATGCTGAAGTTCAAAACAAAATGATCATCGATGTTAAGAAAACTTTAAGTAATAATCTCAAAGAGATATCTTTTTTACAAACTGAAAGTGTAGGATCAAAAATATCAGGTGAACTTGTTCAAAAGGCTATTTTGGCAGTCTGTTTAGCAGTGTTTGCGGTACTTTTTTATATTTGGATTCGTTTTGAATGGCAGTTTTCCTTAGGTGCAGTTATTGCCTTAGTACACGACGTTTTAATAACAATTGGCATTTTTTCTATAATTGGTCTAGAGTTTAATTTATCAATAATTGCAGCTCTTTTAACAATAGTAGGTTATTCATTAAATGATACTGTAATAGTTTTTGATCGAATAAGAGAAAACCTAAAAAAATACCAATCAATAGAATTATTAGAAGTTTTAAATAAATCAATTAATGAAACTCTAAGTAGAACAATAATTACCTCTTTAACTACATTACTTGCTCTTTTAGCGTTATTTATTTTTGGTGGTGAAGTGATTAGAGGTTTTACATTTGCAATGATTTGGGGAGTGCTTATAGGAACTTATTCGTCTATTTTTATTGCATCTTCTATCTTACTCAAACTGGGTGTCAAAAGAGACTGGAGTAGTAAAAATTCTGGAAATCCAGGAACAAATTTTGATGAATAGGATTAATCACGATGTTACTTAATGAAATTCCTTTTCAAGATGTCATTCCTATCCAAGGTTATGGTCAAAATAATTTTAAAATTAATAACAAGTATTATGAAGGTGGCATATTTATTTTTACCAATATTATATGTAAGTGGAATGGTTTTAATGATTTTTCATTTTCAAAATTTGATATAAGTGATTTGGATATAATGTTTATTGGAATGGGTGTTAGAAATAAAAAACCTATTAATATATTTAAAGATTTTTTTATTAAAAATAATATTATTGTTGAATGTTTTGCTACACCAACAGCGTGTAGAGCTTATAACGTAACAATTTCAAGTCATCGTAAAGCTGGTGCACTGTTGATGCCTATATAGAAATTTAATTAGTTGAATTTTATATTTAGATTTGTAATATATGATTATAATTAAAGTTAATTATTCAAAATTATTTAGAGGTTAAAATGAGTTTTACTTTACCAGATTTACCATACAGTCATGATGCCCTCGAAAATCTTGGCATGAGTAAGGAAACACTAGAATTTCATCATGATTTACACCATAAAGCGTATGTTGATAATGGGAATAAACTAATTGCAGGAACAGAATGGGAAAGTAAATCGGTTGAAGACATAATAAAGGGGACTTATAATGATGATGCAGTAGCCCAAAATGGAATATTCAACAACGCTTCACAGCATTGGAATCATACTCAATTTTGGCAAATGATTGGTCCTAATGGAAAAACAATGCCAGCAGTTTTAGAAAATGAAATTTCAAATAATTTTGGATCTTTTGAGAAATTTAAAGAAGAGTTCACAGCAGCTGGGGCTGGCCAATTTGGTTCTGGTTGGTGTTGGTTAGTTCAAGATCAAGATGGATCTTTAAAAGTGACAAAAACTGAAAATGGTGTTAACCCAATTTGTTTTAACCAGAACACATTACTAGGGTGTGATGTTTGGGAGCATTCTTACTACATTGATTTTAGGAATAAAAGACCAGCGTATTTGTCAAACTTTATTGATAAGCTAGTAGATTGGGAAAACGTTGCCTCTCGATTGAAATAGTTCAGTTATTTCAAACTTATATCCATTTTTATCAGTTGTTTTTTCTTGTATAATTTGGGGGCTATCACCAATTCTATATAGAGAATTGGATGACGTTAATGCTGAGTTGATAATGGCTTTCCGAATAGTATTTTCGTTAATTTTTCTCTTTTTTATTCTTCTATATAAAAAAATGCTTAGTAGTTTTTTAAGAAATATTTTTGTTTCAAGTAATTTTTTTTTAATATTAATAGCAAGTTTATTGATTGGCATAAATCAATTTGGATTTATATACTCAATAAGTGTAAATCAGGTATTACAGTCTTCATTTGCTTATTACATATTTCCATTAATTGCAATTACACTTGCATTTATTTTTTTGAAAGAACGATTTAGTAATTTTCAAACTATAGCTATATTTTTAGCAATTATTGCCATTATATTATTATCATTAGGCATAGAATCTTTTCCATTTATTTCTATAATAATGGGTGGAACTTTTGCTATTTATGGTTTGATAAAGAAAAAAATTGAATTAGATGCCCTATATTCAGTAACCTTAGAAATTCTTTTATTATGTCCAATAGCTTTGGGATTTATAATTTTTATTAGCTGTCAATTTCCAGAAAAAATGAGCTCTTTAACAAATTATAATTTCTTAATACTCTTTCTTTCAGGTTTAATTACAGCTTTACCACTTTACTTATTTTCATTGGCAGCGCAAAGATTAAGATATTCTACAGTAAGTATGATTAACTATTTAAATCCTACACTTCAATTTTTAGTAGCAATAATTATTTTTTTCGAACCGTTTAATAGTCTTCAATTCTTAAGTTTTGTCCTTATTTGGGTAGGTCTTACACTTTACTCTTATGATTCAATTAGACCTTTATCTTTTAGGTCTAAAAAAATTTCATCAACAGTTTCACAAACTTTAAAATAGTTTATAGCTTCCTTTTCCAAAAAACCTATTTTTATCATGTGATACAAGTTATTAATGAACAAATTCCAATATTCCAAAACATTTAACAAATAAATTGGTTTACAATGAAAACCGAGTTGTTTCCAAGTTATCATTTCAAAAAGCTCTTCAAGGGTACCAATTCCTCCAGGTAAAGCAATAATTATATCAGAGTTCATATACATTACTTTTTTTCTTTCGTGCATATCTTCAGTAATGATATAATTAAAAATATTTTGCTTCCCTTGCTCCTTTTCTGAAAGTTTATGTGGTATTACTCCTAAAATTTCTCCACCATTTTGATGACAAGATTCTGCTAAGATTCCCATTAGACCAATATTTCCTCCACCATAAACAAGTTTAAAATTATTATTTGCAATTTTCTGACCTAAAAGTTTTGCGTTATAGGAGTATTCGTTTGATATGCCCATACGTGATCCACAATAAACACATATTGCTTTATTTCTTTTTTTTGACATTTTTAATTCCTTTTTTTATTTACTGTAGCAGTATTCTTATGGTTTACTCCAGTAGGATATATTTATTTTAAGGTGTACTGATAATACATGAACAAGCTTATTTTAAAATTAGGTTGGCCTGGGGCTTTATTATTGTTAATTGGTGCTCTTTTTCTTGGAGTTTATACCATAATCAATCAGTCCATTTTAGATGAAGAAAAAAAAGAAATAACAGAAGATATTGTAGAAATTGTTCCCAAAAACATTACAGAGGAACTTGGTCAGACATTAAAACCAGTCCAAGATAAACCGAAAGAAGAAAATATTATATCTGATAACTTAAATAATATTGATGAGAAGATAGATAATGCTGATTTAGAAAAAACTAAAGAAAGTGGTGAATTAACTGATGAAATAGGTTCCATTTCTTTAGAAAAAAAACCACAAACTGTTGTGCAATCAAATAAAGATAGTGGGACGGAAGTGAAACATGATAATCTCTCTAAGATTCAAAATGAAGTAAATTTAGAAAACAAAACTTCTTCGGATTTAGAAAAAAACAAAGACAATTTAGTTGAAAAGAGTGAAACTAAAGTTGATATTGTTAGAGTAGATGAAAGCGGCATTGCCGTAATAGCAGGTACTGCTGAGCCATCAACTACTATAGAAGCAAAAATTGGAAATCAAACAGTAGGTACAACTGAGGTAAATAAAGACGGAGGATTTTTTATTAGTGGAGAGATTTCTTCTTCCACTGAGCCGCAAGAGCTTAAGGTTATTACAAAAGCTGACGAGGTAGTTAAACAAGATGAAGAAGATACAATAATAGATAACAGAGACTGGGTATATGAGACTAAGAGTTTTGTAATTTTGCCAGGTTTAATCAATGAAAAAAATAGTCAAAACGTGCAAAATGAAAAATTAGATGACATAATTATTGTTGAGGTCAAAAAGCAAGATCTTGTCATAAAAGAAGAAACCAAAAATATAACTGTTGAGAAGTTAACTTTAGATAGAATAAAATACTCCGAAAATGGAACAGCAATTTTATTTGGTAGGGCTAGAAAAGAAATGAATGTTTTAGTTTATCTAGATAACAATTTTCAAACAAAAACTACACCTGGTTTAGATGGTGGTTGGACAGTTGACTTAGGTATTGTTGAGCCAGGTATATATAAACTAAGAATAGATGAAACTACAAACAATGGTGATGTAATATTTAGAATTGAAACGCCTTTTAAACAAGAGGCAAAAGATTTATTAGACAAAATGTTTACAAAAGCGATTACTGTACAGCCTGGAAATAGTTTATGGCGTATTGCAAGGAGAATATATGGTAGAGGAATTATGTACATAGATATCTACAAAAAAAATGATCACCTTATTAAAGATCCAAATCTTATTTATCCAGGACAAGTTTTTTCATTATTGGATTAAAAATTTTAAATTTTTTTGAAATTAGAATTTGATAAATTAATTTATTTTTAGCCTTTCAAAAATTGTAATATGAATTTTGAGATTATAAAAAATATTATTCCTTTTTTGTGGCCTAAAAACCATTTTGGATTTCGAATAAGAGTTATAATAGCATTTCTATCACTAATTTGTGCAAAAGTTTTTACGGTTTTGATCCCGATTAGCTTAATATGGGTTGTTGATTCATTTGAAATAAAATCACATCAAACCAATGACTGGTTTTTATTTATTTTTGGTTCTTTGAGTCTAATTGTAATTTATAACATTTTCAGAATATTAAGTGTTGGTTTTACTCAATTAAGAGATGCAGTTTTTGCTTTAGTTGGGCAAAATGCATTAAGAAAAATTGCTGTAAAGGCTTTTAGTCATATACACTCATTATCTCTCAGTTTTCATTTGACTAGAAAGACAGGTGCAATAAGTAGAATTGTAGAGAGAGGTGTAATAGGTACAGAATTTATATTACGTTTTTTGTTTTTTAATATTATACCGTTAATTTTTGAATTTATTTTAGTCATAATAATTTTGGTTTATAAATTTGAAATAGTTTACACATTGATAGTTTCTATATGCCTAATTCTTTATTCATTTTTTACATTTAAGATAACTGAGTGGAGGGTTTCAATTAGAAAAAAAATGAACCAATTTGATTCAGATTCTAATCAAAAGGCAATTGATGGCTTATTAAATTATGAAACGGTAAAGTATTTCAATGCGGAAAAGTATGAAATGGACCGATATAATTTTTCTAGGAAACAATATCAAAAAGCAGCAGTTAAAACTAGCATAACATTAGCTTTCTTAAATTTAGGTCAAACTATTATTATTACAACAGGATTAATGACGATAATGATTTTAGCAATGAAGGAGGTAAATAACGGTAATCTAACATTAGGTTCGTTTGTAGGATTAAATGCAATAATTATACAGCTAAGTGTTCCTTTGAATTTCCTTGGTACCGTCTACAGAGAAATCCGACAAGCTTTAGTTGATTTAGAAGCAATGTTTGAAATTTTTAGTCAGAAAATTGAAATAAAAGACAAAAATAATGCAAAAAAATTGAATATAACTAATAGTGATATTGAATTTAATGATGTGCACTTTTCGTATAATCCCGATAGACTTATTTTGAGTAATTTTTCACTACAGATTAGTAAAGGTACTCAAATTGCAATTGTTGGAAAAACTGGCAGTGGAAAATCTACAATTGCGAGATTATTATTCAGATTTTATGATCCGCAGCAAGGTAATATATATATTGATAAACAAAAAATTAGTGATGTTACTTTAAATTCGTTACATCAAAATATAGGAGTAGTACCTCAAGATACAGTGTTATTTAATGATACGATACTCTATAATCTAAAGTATGGAAATCAGAATGCTAATTTTGATCAAATTCAATCTGCTGCAAAATCTGCTTGTATTGATGATTTTATCAATTCATTACCTAATGGATATAATACTATGGTTGGTGAAAGAGGATTAAAGCTTTCAGGGGGTGAAAAACAAAGAATTGGAATAGCTCGTACTATTTTAAAAGATGCTTCAATTATGCTATTAGATGAAAGCACTTCTTCTTTAGATTACACAACAGAAAAAAAGATACTTGCAAATCTAAAAAAAGACAAAAAAAATTCCACAATGATTGTTATATCGCATCGATTGTCTGCAATTACAGACGTTGATAAAATTATAGTATTAAATTTTGGAAAAATTATTGAGCAGGGTACTCACTTGGAACTTATGAATGCAGAAGGTGAATATTTCAAACTATGGCAAAATCAAGATGTAGATATGATTCATTAAACAAAATTTATTCAGCAGAAACTGATTTTTTTGTATTAATTCTCACTATTCTGTTCAAAACTATTTTAAACAAATTTTCCCACCAATATCGCAAAGCCAAAAAAGTTGGTGTCAATAATAATGTAAGTATAGTTGCAAAACCAAGTCCAAATACTATAGCAGTTGCTAACTGCTTCCACCATGTGACAGTTGGCTCATTTATACTATAACCACCATTTTGAAAATCTAGAGATAAACCAAACATCATAGGTGTTAACCCAGCCATTGTAGTAATAGTTGTCAATAATACTGGCCTTATTCGGTCTTCTACTGTCCTTATAATTGCTTCAATTTTATTCATTGAAGAAATATATTGTTGGTAAGTATCTATTAAAACAATATTATTATTAACAACAATTCCAGCTAAAGCTACAATACCAGTTCCTGTCATTATGACAGAAAAAGTTTGATCCATAACTAACATCCCAATCAAAACCCCAGTTGTAGACATTATAACTGCAAGCAGAACCAAAATAGAATTATAGAAACTATTGAATTGAGCTAATAAAATTACAAACATTAAACCCAGTGCCCCACTAAAAGCTATTGTTAAAAATGCTT
>ENA-OSEY01001446-OSEY01001446.1-marine-metagenome-genome-assembly--contig:-NODE-1446-length-16403-cov-4.311834_pt1 | contig 16403 bp, 15 predicted proteins | sample MGYA00248465_ERZ534230 | MGnify/ENA primary metagenome ERZ534230 (study PRJEB26409, sample SAMN06344110) | marine metagenome | isolation source: Sea water from surface | place: Atlantic Ocean:Southern...
AAAGAAATTGCTAAAAGCCAACATTTTAATTTGGTTGAAACTTTAGCAAATCAAATTTTTAAATATATAATTTCTTTTGATAAAATAACTCATTTGTCTGTTAGTATTTCAAAACCTGATATATATGGAGATTGTGAAGAAGTTGGATACAAAATATCTTCTAGTGAAAATTAGTTTAATTTATTTTAGAAATTTGTTTTTTCAATTCTAAAATTTGAAGCTGTAAATCTAAAATATTAATCTTTTCAAAATCTAATTTTTTTGTCTTCTTAAAGTCATTATATTTTTTTAAACACTCCTCTAAATATATAGATATTTCATCAGAGTTGTTTTTGTTTAAAATTAAAAAAAGTTTCTTTATAAAGCCTGCTGTAAATACATTTTTACTTGTGTTCTTGAATTCAAATATTGTTTGAAGTAAAATCTCTTGGGTTAAATCTTCCCCAGTTTTATGATCTTCAATCTTAAAATCTATATTATTTTTAATTAACTCAAATAACTCTTTAAAATTGATATATTTGCTTTTTGAAGAATTATATAATCTTCTGTTAGAGTATTTTTTTATTAAAATAAATTCATTTTGAGTTTTATCTTTTTTCATTATTTTAATAAATACTGTATTTAGTTAGAATTTATCTTTCAATTCTCTCAATTTTGAAAATAACTCTAATCCTAATAATTTATCTTCATCGAAATAATTTGAAATTTCATCATTTTCAGTTTGAAGGAAAGGGTTGCATTTAAGTTCATCTTCTAAGAGTGAAGGTACAGTTGGTTTCCCTGCATCAATAAGTTTATAAACTTTTTTTGAAAAAGTCTTTAAATTCTTGTTATTTGGATTAACCTCAAGAGCGAATTTCAAATTGTTTTCTGTATACTCATGACCACAATAAATTAAGGTTTTAGGATCTAATTCTTTTATTTTGTTCAAAGAAGAAAACATGTCATTCATAGTTCCTTCAAAAACCCTTCCACAGCCAAGTGAAAAAATAGTATCCCCTGCAAATAAAATTTTCTCATTTTTGAGATAATACATCACATGTCCTAATGTGTGACCAGGAGTATGGATTACCAAAGCATCTAAACCTGCGATCTCGGTCTTGTCGCCATCTGAAACATAACGGTCAATATTTTTTATTTTATCTTTTTCTTCTTCAGGTCCAATTAATTCAGCTTTCCATTTGTTTTTTAGTTTAAGATTACCATTTGTATGATCAAAATGATGGTGTGTGTTAACTATTTGATTGAGATGCCAATTTTTAAGTAAAAGAACTTCATTGACATCTTTATCATCTGAAGGATCAATCACAGCTGTTAAATTTTTTACATTGTTTCTTAAAAGCCAAATATAGTTATCACTCAAAGACTTAATTGTAACAATTTCAAATATATTTTCCATTTTTTATGTATAATATATTAAACGAGACTGTAAAAGCATTAGGTTGAATATTTTGGGTTAACAATGAACTTTAATCTTAAGGATTTAATTGAATTTTATGATTCTGAATTGGGAAAGATTTCAGTAATTTCAATTCAAGAAAAATTGCATAAGTTTTTAGATACTAAGTTGAAACAGAATGTCTTAGGTTTTGGGTACATTCTTCCATACTTAAGAAAAAAAGATATTGCTTCAAAAATTAATTTTTTATCAATTCCATCAACTAATAATAAAATCAAATATTACAGGAATGAATTAAATGCCTCTTTGGAAGTTGACGAAACAAGTCTCCCATTTAACGATCTGGAATTTGACAAAGTATTTGTGTCTCATTGGTTAGAGGTGTCTGACAGGTTGGATTTGGTTTTTTCAGAATTATGGAGAGTGTTAAAAGGGCAAGGTAAGATAATTTTCATTATACCAAACTCATTTAGTCTGTGGTCTAATATTGAGAATAATCCTTTTGGAAAGTGCAGACCTTTTTCTAAAAGCCAAATAAAAAAATTACTTAATTTGCATGGTTTTGAGGAAATAAAAGTAGAATTTTGTTTATATTTTCCACCTTATAATTATAAACTTTTAGTTAAAAATCACAAACTTATAGAGAATATTGGAAGAGCATTGTTTAGAAATATGGGTGGGGTTATGGTTATCGAAGCTACTAAATTTAATTATGCTATTCCAAAAAAACAGTTAAAAGCTTATAGATATATATTTCCAAAGGTATCTCTTCAACAATAGTCCTTTGCAATTAACAAAAAGAAAATAATAAATAATGTCACATGGATGAAAATAATCAAAAACTACTAAAATTAAGACAAAAAATTGATATTATTGACACTAAACTTATCGAATTGATTGAAGATAGATCAAATTTGGCCAAAGAAATAATTAAAGCTAAATCAGGTGAGGATATATTTAAACCTGAAAGAGAAGAAGCTCTTATAAAGGATATTATTAAGCAATCCAATTCTTCAAATCCAGAATTCATTGAAAGAGTTTGGCGACTACTAATATCTGAGAATTTATTTTTGCAAGGAGGACTTAGAATTTCTGTTGGTTCATCTATGGATGCATATAAGTCTGCATGTTGGCATTTTGGGAGATCTGCAAAAATTCTAATTGAAAAAAACAACGAAGAAGCTTTTAAAAAAATTATTGCTGAAAATTATGACGCTGCTGTTGTTTTGAAAACTAAAGAATTAAAAGATGAATACTTTATTGATGGTAAAATTATTAAGAAATTTGCCAGTTCTCCAATTACAGATCAAGATAAATTAGCCAAAATAGTCATCTTTAAAAAAAGTGAATTTTAAGGGGTGTAAAATTGAAAGAGGTCAAGACCAAAAAATCATTACTAAATTTACAATCTTACAGACCTGCTGTAGCAGAAAGTAAGAGTTCTGAAATAATCAGATTATCTGTTAATGAAGGGGCTTTAGGACCTAGTCCAAAAGCATGTTTGGCAATTAAAAACTGGTCAAAACAAAAACATTTATTTCATAGATATCCTGACCAAATTGATCAAAATCTCATCAAAGCAATTGCAAGTAGATACGATTTGAATAAAGAAAAAATTGTTTTGGGCAATGGGTCTGATGATTTAATTCAATTAATATGTAACACTTACTTAGATCCTGGTGATGAAGCAATTTATACAGAATACGGATTTTTAGTTTTTCCGCAAAGTATTAGAATTGCTGGTGGCAAACCAATAATGGCTAAAGATGTCAATTACACAGCGAGTTTAGATAATATTTTGTTCAAAATTTCAAAAAAAACAAAAATTATTTTTCTTGCTAATCCAAACAATCCTACAGGAACAATGGTAGGAAGAAACGAAATTTCTAATTTTATAAAAAAAGTCAGGTCAAATATACTAATTATTTTGGATGCAGCTTACGCTGAATATGTTGATAAAATTGAATATAGTAATGGTTTAGAATTTGTAGAAAAATTGAATAATGTTATCATGCTAAGAACTTTTTCTAAACTTCATGCTCTCGCTTCTTTGAGATTAGGATGGGCTTACTGTCCAGTAAAAATTGCAAATATTTTGAAATCTGTGAGACCTGCATTTTCTGTTAATTCATTAGCTAGCTTTGCTGGCACTGCAGCTGTAGAGGATATTGAATTCCAGAAATTATCATTTTCTCACAATCTCAAAACTAAAAAATGGGTTTTTAAAGAACTTAAAGATCACAATATTAGTTTTATTCCTAGTGAAACAAACTTTTTTCTTTTAAATTTTCACACCAAAGAAATAGCTATCGATGCTTTGAGGTTCTTAGAAGAGAAAAATATTTTTGTAAGAGGAATGCAACCCTATAATCTCAGTAATTATTTAAGAGTAACCATCGGTACTAAAAATGAAATGAAAATCTTCTTAGAATGTATACTTAGTTTCTTAAAGGATAAATAAGTGGTTACTGAAAAAAAATTTAAAACTGTTGCAATCATTGGTGGTGGGTTAATTGGCTCTTCATTAGCTCACTCAATCAGAGAAAATCACTTATGTGATAATCTAAAAATTTTTGATTCTAAAGCTGATGTTCGAAAAAAACTAAAAGAAATTTTTAATTCACAAGAGATTTATGAAAATTTGAATGAAACAGTTACTGAAGCAGATTTAGTTTTTCTATGTGTTCCTGTAGGTTCAATGAGGGATGTAGCAAAAAAAATTTCAAATTTACTAAAAAAGGGTTGTATTTTAACTGATACTGGATCCACAAAAAATTCTGTCATTAAAGATATTCAACCATTTATAAAAGAGGATGTTTGGTTTATTCCTTCACATCCACTAGCTGGCACAGAGAATTCGGGTCCAGGTGCTGGTTTTCCTGAATTATTTAAGGGTAAGTATTGGGTTGTTGTGCCTTATTGTTCAATACCTGATGAAATATTGGAACATTTTAAAAATTTTTTATCTGGAACTGGTGCAATTATAGAAACTATGAAGCCAGAGTATCATGATAAGATTTTGGCAATTACATCTCACCTACCACATTTAATTGCTTATACTATTGTTGGTACTGCAACTGATTTAGAAGATCAGACTAAACATGATGTAGTAAGATTTTCTGCAACAGGTTTTAGAGATTTTACAAGGATAGCTTCTTCTGATCCAATTATGTGGAGGGATGTTTTCTTAAATAACAAAGATGCAGTTTTAGAGATGCTTCAGAGGTTTAGTGAGGACCTCACTTACTTACAGAGAGCCATTAGGTGGTCAGAATCTGATAAGTTGGTAGATTTGTTTACAAAAACACGAGAAATTAGAAGAAGTATTATTGAGGAAGGCCAAGATCAATAAAATTCTAATTGATCATTTCATTAATAGAATCGAAAATAAGTTTTAAATTTTTTTGCTCTGAAAACTGATGATTAGCAGATTTTACTATAGTGAGTTTTACATCACCACTTTCGATTTGTTCCATTATTTTTAAACTTGTTTCTATAGGAACATCTGCATCTTGGCCGCCATGCAAAAGGTGGACTGGGCAATTTATTTTTATTTTCGAATTTAATAATAGGTTTTCTTTGCCTGAATTAATTAACTTTTTTGATATAATATATGGACTATCACCATAATCACTTGGAATTTCTACATAACCTTTAGTGGATAGTTGTAATATTTCTTTATCATTAAAATTATTTAAAATATTTTCAGTGAAATCTGGTGCAGGGGCAATACCTATTAATCCATGTACTTTTTTTGGATATCTTATTGCATTTAAAAGCATAGACCATCCACCCATCGATGAACCAACTAAGATAACTGGTTCTTTTGTTAATTCATTGATTATTAAGCTTGCATCATCAGCCCAATCACCAATTCCAAATTCAGAAAAATTTCCCTCTGATTGACCATGTCCTCTACAATCAAAACGTATGTATCCTATCCCATTTTCTGAAAGATGTTTTCCAATGGCTATTGCTTTTGTGCCATTCATATCTGACATAAGCCCATGAAGAAAAATTACATATGGTGACTTGCCCGATTGTATCGAATATGTAATATACATACCTGAATTATGGTAAATTTTTTTCATAAATTTATGATTTTGGTTTAGTTTTTTAAATTTTATTATTAATTAATAAATGCAAAAACACCAACAAAAATGTGTGATCCAAGTACTGCCAGCATTAAACAGTGGTGGAGTAGAACGAGGTACTTTGGAGATTTCTGAATATCTTGTAAAAAAAGGTTGGAGGTCAGTTGTTATTTCTTCTGGTGGAAAATTGGTTAATAGGCTCACAAGGAATGGAACAAAACATATAAATCTTCAAACAAATACAAAGAACCCACTAAAATGGAACAATTTGAGAAAAAAACTAAAGAATGTTTTTGAAGATGAAAAACCAGATATTATTCATGTAAGGTCAAGAGTTCCAGCTTGGACAGCTGGAAAAGTAGCAAAAAAAATGAATATTCCTTTGATTTCAACAATTCATGGGAGTCATTTGGCCAGTTCTTTACTCAAAAAATATTATAACAGCGCTTCTGTTAATGCGGATAAAATTATAGCAATTTCTGATTACGTAAAAAATAACATACTGAAAAATAATCCTGAAAAGAAAGATATTATTAAAGTTATACATCGGGGTGCAGACATCGAAATGTTTAATCCAGAAAATATACCAACAAGTCGTATTATTCAAATTTCAGAAATGTTGCAACTTCCTGATGAAGCTAAAATAATAATGCTTCCAGCAAGACCCTCAAGTTGGAAAGGGCATGAAATTTTAATTAAATCATTTAGTAGTATCAATAATGAGAATATTATCTGCATTATGCCTGGTGCAGATGACGATGGACATTACGTTACTAACTTAAGAAATCTAGCAAAAAAATATAATGTTTTAGGAAAAATGGTTTTTCTTCCCTTTTTGGATGATTTGCCTGCCGCGTATATGTTAGCAGATGTCGTCGTCGCGCCTAGTCTAAAGCCAGAACCTTTTGGAAGGGTTATAATTGAAGCACAAGCTATGGGCAGACCAGTTATTTCTTTTGACCATGGTGGAGCATCTGAAAGTATTAAAAACAATATAACAGGTCTTTTAGTTGAACCAAAAAATGAAAAAGAGCTTGGCAATGCTATAGAAAAGCTTATAAACATGACTGAAATGCAAAGAAATAATATGGCAAATTCATCAAGGAAACATATTGTGAATAAATTTTCATTAGATAAAATGAATAGAGAAACTATCAAACTTTACAGTGAAGTTTTAAAAATTAAATAAATGAGTGCTTTTATTATTGTTATTTTGAAAATTAGAGGAATTAAATAGTTTGCCCACAATTTCTTTTCCTGATGGCTCAAAAAAAATATTTAAGAGCAGTGTTTCTCCATTAAGCATTGCTGAAGAAATATCAAATTCTCTAAAGAAAAACGCTGTTATAGCTAAAGTCAATGGAGAGTTTTGGGATTTAAATAGAGAAATCTTAGAAGATTCAGATGTTTCTATTCTGAGAAAAGGGGATAAGGAAACACTAGAAATTTTAAGACATGACTGCGCCCATATCTTAGCAGAAGCGGTTTTAGAAATTTATCCAGAGACTCAAGTAACAATTGGACCTGTTATTGAGAATGGTTTTTACTATGACTTTTACAGAGAAGAACCATTTTCTAAGGAAGATTTAATTATTATTGAAAAAAGAATGCACGAAATCGTAGATAGAAATGAGAGAATAGATCGTGAAGTTTGGTCTCGAAGTGATGCAATTAAATTTTACGAAGATAAAAATGAGCCATTTAAAGTTGAATTAGTCAATAACATACCTAAAAATGAAGAATTAACATTTTACACTCAAGGAGATTTCATTGACTTGTGTAGGGGGCCCCATCTTAGGTCAACTCTTGATACAGGTCATGCATTTAAACTTATGAGTGTCGCTGGTGCTTATTGGAGAGGTGATTCTAAAAACCCCATGCTTCAAAGGATTTATGGAACTGCTTGGACTACTGATAAAGAGTTAAATCAGTACCTTTTGATGTTAGAAGAGGCAGAAAAAAGAGACCATAGGAAAATAGGAAAAGCGCAAAAATTATTTCATATTCAAGAAGAGGCAACAGGTTCTATTTTTTGGCATCCTTCTGGATGGTCAATATATCAAGAGATTGAAGCTTATGTCAGAAGAAGGTTAAAAAAAGCAAGTTATCAAGAGGTTAAAACACCACAATTAATTGATAGAAAATTATGGGAGAATTCTGGCCATTGGGATAAATTTCGTGAACATATGTTTACAACCGAAGCCGATGAAAAACAAACACTTGCATTAAAGCCAATGAATTGTCCTGGTCATGTACAAATATTTAAACAAAGTCTCAAATCATTCAGAGATCTGCCGCTAAGACTTGCAGAGTTTGGTGCTTGCCATAGAAACGAACCAAGTGGTGCTTTGCATGGCATAATGAGAGTAAGGGCATTTACACAAGATGACGCACATATCTTTTGTACTGAAGATCAAATTAATCAAGAGTCAATTTCATTTTGTGAGTTGTTAATGAGTATTTACAATGACTTTGGCTTTGAAAATATTACAATTAAATTTTCAGATAGGCCCGAAATTAGAGCGGGAAGTAATGAAACATGGGATCAAGCAGAAAAAGCTTTAATGGATGCAAGTAAAGCAGCTGGATTAGAAATTGTCATGAACCCAGGTGAAGGTGCATTTTATGGTCCAAAGCTGGAGTTTGTATTAAGAGATGCAATCGGAAGAGATTGGCAGTGTGGTACTTTGCAGGTTGATTTTGTATTACCTGAAAGACTCAAAGCAGATTATATTGCAACGGATGGTTCCAAAAAAAGACCTGTGATGTTGCATAGAGCTATTCTTGGCTCAATGGAAAGATGGTTTGGTATTCTTATTGAGCAATACGCTGGAAAATGGCCGCTATGGTTGGCACCTTGTCAAATAGTAATATGTACAATAACTCAAGATGCTGATAATTATGCACATAAAGTTAAAACACAAACAGAAGAAAGAGGCCTAAGGGTTTTATTAGATAATAGAAATGAAAAAATTGGTTATAAAATTCGAGAACATTCAGAAAATAAAATACCAATATTATTTATTGTAGGTAATAAAGAAATTGAGAGTAAACAGGTTTCTGTAAGAAGATTAGGGTCTAAGGAACAAATCAATTTAGATCTTATTGAGGCTTTAGATAAATACAAATTACAAGCTTTACCGCCAGATCTTGCAAGAGATGTTAAATAATTATAAGTTAATTTGATTTAAATAAAAAAAGGAGAAATAAAAATAGCATTAAATAATCAAGGTGGAACACCATCAAAAGAGGGTCCTAGAATTAATAGTGAAATTTTTGCTGATAAAATTAGATGTATTGGAAAAAATGGCGAACAATTAGGAATTATGAACATTGGCAAAGGATTAGAATTAGCTGTAGAGGAGGGCCTTGATCTTGTAGAAATATCCCCAAATACTGATCCTCCAGTATGCAAAATACTAGATTATGGTAAATATAAGTATGAAGCTCAGAAAAGAAAAAATGAAGCTAAGAAAAAACAAAAAACGATTGATGTTAAAGAGATTAAGTTAAGACCTAACATTGATGAACATGATTACCAAGTTAAGCTTAGAAAAATTTTTGAATTTTTAGACTCTGGTGACAAAGTGAAAGTAACAATGAGATACCGTGGGAGAGAGATGGCTCATCAACAAATTGGAATAGATGTTTTAGGAAGAGTAAAAACGGATACTGAAGAAAAGTCTAAGATTGAATTAGAGCCAAAACTAGAAGGTAGACAAATGATTATGGTTTTGGCACCAGGAAAATAATAATTTAATATTGATTATTTTGTTTTTATATAGTATTTAACGTTGAATGTTTTTTTGGCTGTAAAAGGGCTGCCAACAGAACAAATATTATTTTAACCACTTCAAGAAAGACGTGCGAAATGCCCAAAATGAAAACAAAAAGCGGAGCCAAGAAAAGGTTCCGGCTAACATCATCTGGAAAAGTTAAAGCACCAGCAGCTTTTCTCTCTCATAATTTAAGAAGACGATCACAAAAAATGAAAAGACAGGCTCGTGGTACAATGATCTTAAATGAGTGTGATGCTCGCATTGTAAGACGTTTTTTACCTTACGCATAAACAGGAGTATTTATGGCAAAAGTTAAAAGAGGCGTTATAACACATGCACGCCACAAAAAAATTATAGATGCTGCTAAAGGTTATTATGGTCGCAGAAAAAATGTTTTTAGAGTAGCAAAACAAGCTGTTGATAAAGCGCGACAGTATGCTTACAGGGATAGGCGAGTTCGCAAAAGAGACTTTAGATCTCTTTGGATACAAAGAATTAATGCTGCTGTAAGACTACATGGCTTAACTTATAGCCAATTTATTCACGGGTTTTCAAAAACAGAAATTGAATTAGATAGAAAAATGTTGTCAGAAATTGCTATTGCAGATCCTGATACGTTTAAAAACATTGTGGAAACGGTCAAATCTAAATTGTAAGGAATTTTATTTTTATGCAAGATTACGATAAGCTTAAAAATGAAGTTCTGATTAAAATTAAAGAAGCTAATAGTTTAGATGATCTAGAAAATCTTCGTGTTCAAGTTTTAGGGAAAAAGGGATCTATAACTTCTCTTATGAAACAACTTGGTTCATTGGAACCTGATAAAAGAAGAGAAGCTGGGCAGATACTCAACAGTCTTCAAAAGAATATAATAGAATCCATAGATAATAAAAAATCCTCTCTTGAAGAAACTTATTTAAATGAAAAGCTCAAAAATGAGGCTTTAGATATTACACTTCCTACAAGACCTGAAAATATTGGCAGAATACACCCATTGTCTAAAACTATGGATGAGGTAATTTCTATATTTGCTCAGATGGGCTTCACTGTTGCAGAAGGCCCAGATATTGAGAGTGATTTCTATAATTTTACTGCATTAAATATTCCTCAAGAACATCCTGCAAGACAAGAACATGATACTTTTTATTTTAATGAAGATGAAAATGGTGAGAGAAAAGTTTTAAGAACTCATACTAGTCCTGTTCAGATAAGAACAATGGAAAAATTAAAGCCACCTCTAAGGGTAATAGTGCCTGGTAGGACTTACAGAAGTGATCATGATGCTACTCACAGTCCTATGTTCCATCAATGTGAAGGATTAGTTATAGGTGATAAATTAAATATGAGTCATTTGAAAGGCTGCTTAATAGATTTTTGTAGAATTTTTTTTGGGGTTGATGATTTGCCAGTAAGGTTTAGACCCAGTTACTTTCCTTTTACTGAGCCGTCTGCTGAGGTTGATATTGGCTGCTCAAGAAAAAGTGGAGAACTGATAATTGGAGAGGGAGACGAATGGCTTGAAATTTTAGGTAGTGGAATGGTTAATCCTAGGGTTTTACAAAACTGTGGACTTGATCCAAATGAGCACCAAGGATTTGCTTTTGGGATGGGACTTGAAAGGGTTGCAATGTTAAAGTATGGAATACCAGATTTAAGACCATTTTTCGACTCTGATTTGAGATGGATGAAGCACTATGGATTTTTCCCTTTTGAGCAAACTTCAATCCACCAAGGTTAGAAAACAATGAAGTTTACTTTAAACTGGTTATTAGATCACTTAGATACTGACAAATCACTAGATGAAATAGTTGATAAGCTTTCGATGATAGGTTTGGAAGTTGAAAATGTTTCAGACAAATCAGAAAAATTAAAAGATTTTATTATAGCAAAAGTAATTGATTGCAAGCCACACCCCAACGCAGACAGACTGAAAATTCTTTCTGTTGATGATAAATCAGGTGATACTCATCAAGTAATATGTGGAGCTCCTAATGCAAAAAAAGATCTGATTGGTGTTTTTGCTAAACCTGGAATGTATATCCCAGGGATAGATCTAAAATTAGAAGTTGGTGACATTAGGGGAGAAAAATCTTTTGGCATGATGTGTTCAGAGAGAGAGCTAGAAATTTCAGATGAGCATGATGGAATTATCGAATTAGATCAAAATGCAGAAATTGGAACTAGTTTTTTAGAGTGGTCTGGACTAAATGATCCCGTAATAACAATTGGTATAACTCCAAATAGGGCAGACTGTCTTGGTGTAAGAGGTATAGCAAGAGATCTGGCCTCCGCAGGATTTGGTGAATTAAAGCCATTAAATATTAAAAACATTAAGGGAACTTTTAAAAGTCCAAAAAAATTTGTAATTTCGGATGAGCTTTTAGAAAAAAAATTAGTACCTGTTGTTACTAGTAGATACTTTAAAAATTTAAATAACTCTAAAAGTCCAAAATGGATGCAACAAAGGCTAGAAGCTATTGGCCAAAGATCCATATCAGCATTAGTTGATATAACTAATTATATTATGTTTGATTTAAACAGGCCTCTGCATGCTTATGACGGATCTAAAATAGAAGGCGATAAACTTGAGATTAGATTTGCTAAAAACAATGAAAAAATAAACACTCTTAATGAGAAGGATTACTTTTTATCAAATGAGGATATTATAATAGCTGATGCAGAAGGTGCTGATGATTTAGCGGGCATTATGGGAGGTATGAGAACTGGTGTATCTGAAAAAACAACTGATATGTTTTTAGAGATTGCTGTATTTGACCCAATAAGTGTTTCTAAAACTGGAAGAAAAATAAATCTAAATTCTGACGCAAGATATAGATTTGAAAGGGGTTTAGATCAAGATTGTCCAGAATGGGTCCATAATTATATTTCAGATCTTGTGATTGATATTTGTGGAGGGGAAGTTAGTTTTTTAGAAAAAACTGGAAGTGGCCCTAACTGGTCTCGAGAAATTACATTTGAAACACAACAGGTTTTTAACTTAACAGGAGTTAATGTTAATGAAATAACAATTGAAAAAATTCTTTCTGATTTAGGTTTTAAAATAAATAAAAATAAAGGAAAATGGTCTGTTTTACCTCCACCGTGGAGAAATGATATTGATGGCTCAGCAGATCTGGTTGAAGAAATAATCAGAATTTACGGATATGAAAACATCCCTGAAGCAAAATTATTTAGCAAGGATGTTATACCAAAACCGGCAATAACAAGAGAAAATAAACGCCTTTTTTCTGTTAAGTCTTTATTGGCTGGAAGGGGCATGATGGAGTGTATAACGTATTCATTTATATCTTTTGATAAAGCAAAATTATTTTCTATTGATAAGATTGATCAATTAATTATTTCAAATCCCATTAGCAGTGATTTGGATTGTATGAGGCCTTCACTATTTCCTAATTTATTATCTAGTAGTTCTAAAAATTATAAAAGAGGTGAAGAGAGCGGTTCTTTTTTTGAAGTTGGTCCAATTTTTATAGATCAACAACCAGAAGACCAGATAAACCAAATTTGCGGTTTGAGATATGGTAAAACTGGTTTTAAAGATTGGACTAACAGTGATCGTGACTATGATTGGTTAGACGCCAAAGCCGATGCTGAGGCAGTCATAAGACTTTGTGGATTAGATCCTGCAAAAACACAACTAAAAACTTTTGATACAAATATTTATCATCCAGGTAGGAGTGGTATTTTTTCACTTGGTAAAACTATTATTGCAACATTTGGAGAAATACATCCTCTTATTCTTAAAAAATTTAATCTTTCAGTAAATGTAGTAGGGTTTGAAGTAAATATTGAAAATGTTCCATTTCCTAAGAAAGTAACGTCTGTTAAAAAACTTTTGAAATTAGATAATTTACAAGAAGTTAAGAGGGACTTTTCTTTTATCATAGATAAAACTGTTTCATCCGGTGAGATAACAAGATGTATATCGTCTATTGATAAAGATATAATCAAAGAAGTAAGGGTTTTTGATTTATATGAAGGTGAAAAAATAGAAGCCGATAAAAAGTCTTTAGGAGTAACTGTGTTTCTTCAGCCTAAATTAAATACTTTCTCTGAGGAAGACTTAGAGGGATATTCTAAAAGAATTATTGAAAATGTTTCCAGCAAACTAGGTGGCTATTTAAGAGATTAAATACGATTAATAGCACTTATAACAGCTTTTATTGGTGCAAGTGTAATTGATGTATCAATTCCAACACCGAATACACTTCTGCCATTTCCATCTGGAACTCTAATTTCAACATATGCAGCGGCCTCTGCAGTTGAACCTGAACTTCTTGTGTTTTGGCTAAAATCACTAAGTCTGAATATTAAATTAAATTTTTCTCTCATGGCAGTTACGAAAGCACTTATTGGACCATTACCAGAGGCTGAGATGTCTATATTTTCATTATTATAAGAAATGGTAGCTTCAACTAGCTCTTTATTATTATTTCTTGATAGCTTTTTACTGCTGAAATTAATTAATTTATACTTACCTTCAAATAAATACTCTTTTTCAAAAATATCCCAAATAATTTGAGAAGTTATTTCTTTACCAGAGCTATCTGCTAACTTTTGTACTGATTGACTAAATTGAATTTGAGCTCCTCTAGGTAGAAAAATATTATGATCTTGTTCAAGTAACCAAGCTGAGCCAGCTTTCCCTGATTGTGAATTTACTCGGATGATTGCTTCATAGGTTTTTCCAATGTCACTTGGGTCGATTGGCAAGTATGGAACTTCCCACTTTTCTTGATTTGATTTTGAAATAGCTTCCATACCTTTTCTGATTGCATCTTGGTGACTACCAGAAAAAGCTGTATGAACTAAAGATCCAGCATAAGGGTGTCTTTGATGGACTGGTAATTGTGTACAAAATTCTGCGGTTTCAATTAATTGGTTTAAGTCTTTAAAATCTAGTTTAGGATCGACACCCTGAGTAAACATATTTAGTCCAAGTGTAACAATGTCTACGTTTCCTGTTCTCTCTCCGTTTCCAAATAATGTCCCTTCAACTCTATCAGCCCCAGCCATGAGAGCTAATTCAGTTGCAGCAACTCCAGTACCTCTATCATTGTGAGGATGAAGTGATAGAATTACTCTATCTCTATTAGAGAAGTTGTTGCTCATCCACTCTATTTGGTCTGCATAAATATTTGGTGTTGACATTTCAACAGTAGCAGGAAGGTTAATAATAACTGGATTTTTTTGATTTGCCTTCCAGCAATCTAATACTTCCTCACAAACGTCTAAGGCATAGTCGAGCTCAGTTCCAGTAAAACTCTCAGGTGAATATTGTAACTTTATTACACCTTCATCAAATTTATCCAGTTTATTTAAAATATATTTTGCACCATCTAATGCTATATTTTTTACGCCTATTCTGTCTTGTTTAAATACTACCCTTCGTTGAAGTGTAGAAACTGAGTTATAAAGGTGAACAATAGCTGAATTGCAACCTATCAAGGCCTCAAAAGTATTATCTATAAGGTGCTCTCTAGCTTGAGTTAAAACTTGAATTGTAACATCATTAGGGATCAGTTTATTTTCAATTAAATATCGACAAAAGTTATAATCTGTTTCTGAGGCAGCAGGAAAACCAATCTCTATTTCCTTAAAGCCCATAGATACTAAAGTTTTAAAAAGCTTTAATTTTTTTGGAGTATCCATTGGCTCAATTAATGACTGATTTCCATCTCGCAAATCAACGCTACACCAAGTTGGCGCATTATTAATAATTTGGTTTGGCCACTTCCTGTCCTTTAAATTAATTCTTTCAAAAGGAGTATATTTGTTTTTTGGATCAAATTCAGACATTTTTAAATATTATATTATTTTAAAGCTTTATACTATCTAAGAAAACATTGATTACTTTTTAGTTAAATATTATTTACATATAAAGCTAAATTTTAATTAAATAAATGATTGATAATACTAAGATAAGAAATTTTTCCATAATAGCTCATATTGACCATGGTAAATCAACTCTTGCTGATAGAATTATTCAGTTCTGTGGTGGACTATCTGATAGGGAGATGAAAGAGCAAGTATTAGATAATATGGAGCTTGAAAGAGAAAGAGGAATAACTATTAAAGCACAAACTGTCAGGCTTAACTATAAATCATCTGACGGTCAAAATTACATATTAAACTTAATGGATACTCCTGGACATGTAGATTTTGGATATGAGGTTTCTAGATCATTAGCAGCATGTGAAGGATCAATTTTAGTAGTTGATTCCACACAAGGGGTGGAGGCCCAAACCTTAGCAAATGTTTACCAAGCAATAGATGTCGATAATGAAATAGTTATTGCTCTTAACAAAATTGATTTACCTTCCTCAGAACCTGAAAGAGTAGCAAATCAAATTGAAGACGTTATTGGCTTAGAGGCTGGAAACGCTCCTCATGTCTCGGCAAAAACTGGTAAAGGTATAGATCAATTATTAGAGAGAGTTGTTTCAGATATACCAGCACCTAAGGGCAAAATAGATAATGATTTAAAAGCCTTATTAGTTGATAGCTGGTATGACTCTTACTTAGGAGTAATGATACTTGTACGTGTAATAGACGGCAAAATTTCTAAAGGCCAGAAAATTAGATTAATGTCTTCTGGAATATCATATCAAGTTGAAAAAGTTGGCGTATTTACACCATCAATCAAAAATGTCGATTACTTGGGTCCTGGTGAGATAGGTTTTATTACAGCAAGCATTAAAACAGCTTCAGATTGTAAAGTTGGAGACACAATTACTGATGACAGGAAGCCTTGTGAGCAAGCTCTGCCAGGTTTTAAGCCGTCAGTTCCAGTTGTATTTTGTGGTTTGTTTCCAGTTGACTCTTCCGAATTTAATCAACTTAGAGAAAGCTTATTGAAGTTAAGTCTTAATGATAGTTCTTTCTCGTTTGAGGCAGAAACTTCTGCAGCTTTAGGTTTTGGATTTAGGTGTGGTTTTTTGGGTCTGTTACATATGGAAGTTATAAGAGAAAGACTTAATAGAGAATTTAATTTGGAACTTATTGCAACAGCTCCATCAGTGGTATATAGAGTTAATCTCCAAAAAGGTAGCCAAAAGGCATTGCATAATCCTGCTGACTTGCCAGACCCAACACTAATTGAAAGTATTG
>ENA-OSEY01001447-OSEY01001447.1-marine-metagenome-genome-assembly--contig:-NODE-1447-length-16401-cov-3.106469_pt1 | contig 16401 bp, 10 predicted proteins | sample MGYA00248465_ERZ534230 | MGnify/ENA primary metagenome ERZ534230 (study PRJEB26409, sample SAMN06344110) | marine metagenome | isolation source: Sea water from surface | place: Atlantic Ocean:Southern...
AGAAGATACGGCATTTTTAAGTGGTTCCGTAGCAGGGGGAATTTCACCTTATAATTTTTACTGGGATTTGGGAGTGCTTTCTGATACTACAATCTTAAATCCTTTCTATGATATGCAGGGTACTAGTACTTTTACGCTTACTGCTGTAGATGCATTTGGATGTATAAATAGTGATCAAGTAATAATTAATGAACTTGCTACACCAGTTGTTAATGCAGGTAATGATACTACAATTTGTGATTTACCTATAAGTGTTGATTTTGATGGTTCGCCTGCTGGTGGAACTTGGTCTGGGACAAATATAAACGTGTCTGGGGAATTATTACCGAACGGTATAGGACAAGAACAAGTATTCTATCAGTACACAGATTTCAATGGTTGTTATAATGAAGATACGCTATTGGTTGATATAGTTGATCCTATTTTGTCTAATGCAGGTCCTAACCTCGAGGTTTGTGTAAGTGAAGGGAATTTATTTCTCCAAGGAACACCCTATGGTGGAGTTTGGGATGATCCAAATACTGTTTCAAATTCTACATCAACATTGTATGAGGAAAGATTTACAGGCTTAAATGGTAGGGGAGCGACTTCTTCTGGAACCAATGTTGCTGGTTGTAATTGGTCGGTTGATGTTTCTGGGGCTTCTTTAACTAATGGATTTAAATATTTAAAAGTCGTAAGTGAACGTTTAGAAGCTAGGGATTTAGATGGTCCTGCATATTGGTTGTCTCCATCTATTTCAATAACAGATTATGTTAATATAGCTATTTCTATAGCTGCAACTGAACTGGGATCAATGGAAGTTGATGATGTCATTGAATCTGAATATCGAATTGACGGTGGTGCATGGACGACATTTGCTTCAAATGGATCTTTAGGTGGTAATTTCACTTCTGCTGCTATATATCAAGACGGGCTAAGCGGCAATACGCTAGAAATTAGAGTTAAAATGCAAAATAATAGCTCAGCTGAATACCTTAGAATTGATGATATAATAGTTACTGGAAATATTTCTGGAACTTATTCATTTAATTCCCCTGGAGTTGTAAACCTCGTCTATATTTACGGTACTGGAAATTGTGCCAACAACGATACAACCCAAGTAACTATTCACAATCTACCTACTGTAGAAGCAGGTGCAGATACAGCATTATGTATCTCTGATTCTGTAATTATCTCTGGAAATCCGATTGGAGGAACTTGGTCTGGATCCGGTATTAGTGATCCCACAGGTAAATTTTTAGGTAGTTTAGCTGGAGAAGGTGATCACACGGTTTATTATAGCTATGTAGATGCTAATACATGTGAAAACTTGGATTCTATAATTGTAACAGTCTATCCTTTGCCTCAGGTAAACGCTGGAAATGATACTATACTCTGTAACCAACCAGGAATTGTTGATTTTGATGGAAACTTAGTTCCGGGATATTGGACAGGTAATAATATTGATTCTTCTGGCGGATTTGAACCAACGGGCGTTCAACTCTATGAAATTTATTATCATCATACTGATGTCTTGGGTTGTTACAATAAAGATACACTTAGTATAAACGTAATAGACCCTACTAATGCTGATGCTGGAACCGATCTACAGGAATGTGTTGATGCTGGTACTATTCAGTTTGTTGGTTCTCCTATAGGAGGTGTCTGGTCGGATAATGGTATTTCTATTAATGGTGATTTTACCCCAACTGTTCAGGATACGTTAGATTTTGTTTACAGCTATGGAACAGGAAACTGTTTAACTCGTGATACAGTGAATCTAATTGTAAACCCTCTTCCCACTGTTAATGCATTAGCTGATTTTTCGGTATGTATTGATGACACCATACAAGTGCTTACTGCTAATGTTTCTGGGGGTATTTGGTCCGGTACTGGCATTACTAACGCAAATGGTGATTTCACACCGTCTATAGCGGGAGTAGGTACACATCAAATAAACTATTTATATATTGATTCCAATGCTTGTGAAAACAGTGATTCTGTATTTATTACAGTTAATGCTTTACCTATTGTAGTTGCTCCTAATGATACTAATATTTGTGATTTGCCAGCTCCAGTAAATTTTGATGGTTCACCTGTTGGAGGTTCATGGGTTGGTCAACATATAGACATAAACGGATTATTTACTCCAAATGGAAGTGGAGTTTTTGAATTGTATTACGAATATTTTGATGCCAATACTTGTTACAATATTGACACCATGTCTTTAACAGTTGATGTTCCACAAATATCTGATGCAGGTTTAGATATTCAAGCCTGTGAAGATACAGGACTGATTGAGTTAGTAGGTCTTCCTTTAGGTGCTGGAACTTGGGATGGTACAGGTGTTGCTATAAATGGAGATTACCTTGTGAACAGTGTTGATACGGTAGATTTAGCTTATAACATTGGAACTGGTAATTGTTTTACTACAGATACTATGAATATTTTAATTCATCCACTACCTGTAGTTGACGTTGATTCAGATTTTGAAATATGTATTTCATTTGGTGATACTACATTAAATTTCTCACCACTTGGTGGTTTCTGGACAGGCCAAGGGATAACAGACACTGCACTTGGCACTTTCAGCCCAACTACGGCTGGCACTGGGACGCATAGATTATTATACTCTTATCAACACCCAATTACTGCATGTTGGAATTATGATTCCCTTGATGTAACGGTTAATCCATTACCAATTGTTTCATATGATCATGATACTATCTTTTGTTTGAATGTGGGTCATCAAATTACTAATTCGACAACTGGTGCTAGTATTCATTATTGGTCCATTTCAGAAGGGTCATTATCCAATGATCAAAGCCCAATTTTCAGTTTAGATACAGTTGGAGTATTTGATATAAATTATATTGCAGAAACAGATAGAGGTTGCCTAGATTCTTTAAGTAGTCTTGTTGAGGTAATCGCTCCTCCAGTCGCTGCTTATGTTGCGCCAGATTCGGGCTGTGGTCCTTGGGTAGTTGATTTCATTAATAATTCAGTTGGAACCTATGTAAGTTATTTGTGGGATTTAGGTTTTGATAACGTTTCTGGTGGAGATTCTATTACGATAGACACAGTTCCAGCAACACAAACTTATGCTGCTGGAATTTATTTTGATACAACTTATTATACCACACTTACTGTCACTAATGTTTGTGGGGTAGATACAGATTCACTTGAGATAACAAGTATGCCTCAGCCGGTATCTTTATTTGGTCCAAGTACTAATGTTGGAGGATGTCTGTCTGGAACCATAACATTTGCAAATAACAGTTATGGATTACCAGATACGTTTTGGTGGGATTTTGGTGATGGAAATATTGGTAACAATAATGATACCCTATTTGATCATTACTATGTTCCAGGGATGTCTAATCAATTTTACACCGTTACTATGGCAGTAACAAATGAATGCGGAACTGATACATCCCAAAGTACGGTAACTATACTCCCAAGTAGCCTTGTAGCTTTCTTTACGGTAGATACTACAGTAGGTTGTGCTCCATTTACAGTTGATTTCCAACAGTTCTCAGTTGGTGGAACAACTACAAGCTGGGATTTTGATGATGGAAATTTTTCTAATATCTACAGCCCAACACATACTTATGTTAATCCTGGCACCTATGATGTGATGTTAGCTGTAAGTAATGCGTGTAATTACGATACGTTATACAAGACTATTACAGTTAACTCATCTCCACAAGTTTCTTTTTCAGTAGTTGACGATACGCTTTGTGCAGGTTCTACATTTATGTTTAATAACTCATCTGACTTGGGTATCAATAATTATTGGGAATTTGGTGATGGTAACAATTCTTATTTAACTAACCCAACCCACATTTATGACTCCGCAGGTAATTTTACTGTTATTCTAACTGGAACTTCCTTGACGAATGATTGTCCTGCATATGATTCTGTCGCTTTGGTTGTTTTACCTTATCCTGATGTAACAGGAACACCTGATATAAACAACGGTTGTATTCCTCTCACGGTTAACTTCTCAAATACGGTTAATTCAATTGGTTTTTTCACTTGGGACTTTGGTGATGGGAACACCTCCTCACAAGCTAATCCTACTCATACCTATACTACAGATGGATATTATAATGTTTTTGTGCGTTTTGAAGACTTAAGCGGTTGTGTTGATTCATTTGATTTTGATGTCAATCCTTACCCCGTTCCACAAGCTGGATTTTCTATTAATCAATTGGATACTTGTGTGTTACCTGCAAATTTTGATTTTAGCAACTCTTCATTAGGGGCGACAAATTACACATGGAATTTTGGGGATAGTTCAATTCAAAACTCTCAAACAAATCCCTCTCACTCATACAATATTGATGGCAGCTATGATGTGACATTACATGTTTCAAATACGTATGGTTGTCAGGATAGTGTAGTTAATTCAATTTCAGTAAATCCTGTTCCAAATGCTTCTTTTGATGCACTTCAGTTAGATACTTGCGTGTTGCCAGCGAGTTTTTCATTTAATAATAATTCAAATGGAGCATTAGCATATACATGGAATTTTGGAGATGGTTCAACATCTAATATTCCTTCATTAACTTATAACTATACATCAGCTGGAACTTACAACGTGAAGTTATACTCTATGAATATGTTTGGATGTATGGACAGTGCAAATACTACCGTTTCTGTATTACCTGTTCCTGATGTTAGCTTTAATTTCACAAAATATGACTCTTGTATTTTACCTTCGAATTATGGCTTCACTAATACTTCTTCAGGCGCTACCTCCTATTTGTGGTCATTTGGACAGTTGGGTAATTCAATACAAAACAATCCTACATTTACTTTTATTAATGATGGAATTTATGACGTAAAACTTATAGGTATGAACTCTTTCGGGTGTAGTGATTCAATGATCAGTTATATTAATGTACTACCTATTCCAAATGCTGATTTTTCTCTTGATCAGTCCGTAGGATGCGAACCCTTTTCTGCAGTCTTTTTAAATACATCTCAAAACACCAATTACTATAACTGGGATTTTGGAGATGGAAATACAGGCTCTTTTTTTAATGGTTTTCATCCTTACACAAATGCAGGCTCCTACACGATTAAATTAGTGGTAGAGGATCTTAATGGTTGTTTGGATTCTACTTTCAGTAACATTACTGTAAACCCTTCCCCAACAGCTGATTTAACTTATGTAACATCTGATCCATGTTATTTACCTATAGATGTTTTCTTTACTAACGAATCTTCAGGAGCTGTAGCTTTTGAATGGGATTTCGGAAATGGTCAAACTAGTACCATGACTCACCCTAACGCAGTTTATGACACTATTGGTATATACAACTTACAGTTAATAGCTAGTAATAGTTATAATTGTACAGATACCTTAAGTGAACCATTTTCGGTTTTTTACAATCAAGTTCCTGACGCTAATTTTTCTTTTGATGATACAGTTTGTTTGAGAGACACCTCATTTTTCAATTCAACTAGTTTATATGCTGATTCAATAGTTTGGAATCTTGGAAATGGGTTACAAAGAATAGGAGATAGTGTTTCCATGGTTTATGATACCCCAGGTCAATATACCATTACTATGTATGCTTATAACACGGGAAGTGGTTGTAGTGATACTGCTGTTGGAAATAGCTCAATGGTCATTTTACCAGCTCCAATAGCAGATTTTTCTTATAATCGGGAGTTTAGTTCTACTGAGCCAAGAGCTGGTGTAGTTGAATTTACTAATTTGAGTGTTGGAGCTACTATTTATTGGTGGGATTTTGAAAATGGAGATGGTACTAATAATCCTAATCCAACATATAATTACGCTTACAGTGATGATGGCACCCATACCTATGTGTTATATGCTTATAATGATGAGGGTTGTGTAGATAGTGCTTCAATGGAATTTGTGGTAAACTTTAGAAAGGCCCTTTATGTTCCTAATGCAATGTATGTTGGTCATCCAAATTTTGAGGTAAGCCATTTTGTTCCTAAAGGTGCTGGAATGGAAACATATCTTATCGAAATCTTTGATACTTACGGAAATGTAATATGGGAAAGTGATGCGTTAGATGATGAAGGTCGCCCTACAGGAGCATGGGATGGGACGTTTAGAGGAGTTACCGTAGAACAAGATGTGTATGTATGGAAAGTTGAAGCTACTTTTAAAGATGAAACGCCATGGGAAGGTAAATACTACTGGGATGACGATGTCATGAGAAAAACAGGAACAGTAACCGTAATTAGATAATGAAAAAGTTGTTATTCATATTGGTAATTATATTAAGCTTTAATTGTAAAGCTCAAGAGCCTGTATTCAGCCAATATTATTTTAACCCTATATATCTAAATCCCGCCTTAGCTGGCATTGATAACAACTTTAGAATATTTATGAATGGTAGAAATCAGTGGGGAAAAGTGCCAAGTAGTTTTAATACTAATTCAGTGGCATTCGACACGTGGGAAAATAATACGAATACTGCTCTATCTTTTATGTACTCAACAGGTGTTGAAGGTGAGGGTTTTCTCCGCACAAATAACTTTTTTGCTGGAGGTGCATACCGACTATTTGATGTTTTTCCAAGCCCTGTTGCATGGCAATTTGGTTTTCAGTATCAGAATATTGCTAAGCAGATTGATTGGTCTAGATTAGTTTTTAGCGATGAATTGGACCCTTACTTGGGGGATATTTATACTTCTAATTTTATAGCCCCGCTAGGAAATTCTTATAATACTAGTAATCTTGCTTTGGGAACGGTTTTAACATATCATATCAAAAGAGGAGCTAAGTCTCGCAGATTTCATTTACCTATAGATCTAGATGTTGAAATGGGATTAGCAGTTCATAATTTTATCCGAAGATCAAATGGGTTTATAAATGATATTGTTGATAATAACAGAAAATATACTCTCCATGGATCTATGCTTTGGCCTTTTAAAGGTAATTTAAGTGGCGCAATTAAACATTCAGCAGTATATGTAAATCAAGGGTTACTTTCGACTTTACAGGTGGGTATTGCGGAAGCCTGGTTGTATCCATTACATTTAGGTTTATTTTATCGTCAACAGATGACAACTTTAGATACTGATTTAGACAAGTATGAGTCTGTTTATTTCATTTTTGGTTATCAACATGTGTTCGAGCGAAATAATTTAGGATTAACTTTTTCATACAGCCGTGACTTTACTGTTTCTGAATTAAGCGCTTCTACCAGTGGGACAAATGAAATTTCTATAATCATCGAAAGTATTGAAGGTGGGATTTTTTCTGGTCTTTTGAGAGCTAAACGTCACCAAAAGAAAAAATATCGATCAATTCCTTGTTACAGTAAATTTAATACTAGAGGTGGACTAAGCAATATGAAGTTTTAACCTGAAATAAGTTGACTAATCCAATTACTTTTTTTACTGCTATATACTATTGTCATTAAAAGCGATATGCTTAAATATGCAATAATGTATATTTCAGGAATATTAATGCTTTCATAAATACTCGTAACATCAGGATAGGTATAAATAAGCAAGATCCCTAACCCAGTTTTTAGTATTTCTATGGGAAAACTCATTACAAAAGAGCCATCCATAAGCGAGGTAAATGACCAAACAGAAAGTATGAAAAATAACCCATATAATATTAATGGTTGGTATCCAGCTAAAATATCTACAAAGCTAGCTTGATCATAAGCTAAGTCTTTGCCAATGTAGCCTAACAAATAAATAAGATGAAATTGCATGGCTAGGTGTACCATTAATTGAAAGCTACTCCAAAACAAAAGCATAGGGTTTGTATTAGAGTCATATTTTTCATAGCTGTAAGGATCTTCAATAGTTTCAATTGGGTTAGTTAGGGTAACATCATCAGGTCTCCAACCCGTTGGCATAAACCAAATTTTAAATTTATTAACCCATTTTTTAGTATTCCAAGCGTCTTTAAAAAGTTGAATAAGATGTGCATAATTAATTATGATAGGATTCCATGTTCTTGCTGGTTTTTTAATTCCATAAACAGGTGGTTCATCATCTAACTCTTCTTGGAAAGTCCCAAACCATTTGTCCCAGAAAATGAAAATAGATGCATAGTTTTTATCAATGTATTTTTCATTAATAGCATGATGTACCCTATGATGTGAAGGAGTCACAATAATGTGCTCAAGAAATCCCATTCTTCCTATTAGCCTGGTATGATACCAGAACTGAGCAAATAAATGTAGCGGTAGTAAAATACTAATCACTTTAGGGGGTACACCCACTAGGGCCATAGGAGCATAGAGAAAAAAATAAACCTGAAATAAGTCTGAAATACTCTGTCTCAAGGCGCAGGCTAAATTAAACTCTTCACTACTGTGGTGTATTACGTGTTTGTTCCAAAGAATATTAAACTCGTGGTTCCATCTGTGAGACCAATAATAAGCAAAATCTATTCCTAGAAATGCTATAATGTAAACGTACCAATTACTTCCAATTTCAAAAACTTTAATGTAATCAAACATCCATTGGTAACTGATGATGACCACAGAAAGTTTGAGTATGCTTTTTACATTGTTTGTCATTCCTGAGCTAACGCTTGATATGGTGTCCCTAGGGTTATAAATGGATTTTTTCATCCATTTACCAATGACCCACTCAATAGCCATGGTTACCATAAAGAAAATCATGGCATATTTAACAGCTATAGTGTAATCAGACATATTAATAAAATTAATAAATTATCAGTAACCTATATTTTTTGTTAATTCAGATTTGCTTAAAACAAAATTTCCAGTTCCAAAAGCAACTTCAACGCCCTGTTCGTTAAAGAGGGAAGATTGGGCTGTGAAAAGGTTTTTTGAACTGAACTTTACTTTCCCAATGGCATGAATTTGACCTCTTTTAACAGGTTTTAATATATTAATTTGAAAAGAGGTGGTAAGTATAAAATAATCCTTTACAATTGAACTTACAGAAAAATATGCCGCATCATCTAGTAATTTGAAATAAACGCACCCGTGTATGGCGCCAAGAGCGTGGAAATATTTTTCAGAAACATTCAAACTAATTTTTGCTTCCCCTTCTTTTATTAATATTGTTGAACTATCAAACACAATAGAATTAATATTTGCTTTCAAATACATTTCTTCTAATTTTTTGAAATGATTTTTCATTATTGATCTAATTTTTTAAAAAATACGTAACAAAAAAAACATAAAAATAATAAATCATTAAGTCCAAATGTGGCATAAAAAAAACCGGTCATAAAATCCAAATCAAATAGACTTTTGAGCGTATAGTCTTTAGTGAAGTACCAATAGCACCACATGGCAACATAGGTTGTTTTTTCTAAAGCAAAAACACCTACAATCCATCTATTTTTTTTATAATAATTCGAAGTAGCTATAAAAGCAAGCCCCCAAACTATGATTAAAATAAGTCCTGAACTGGAAATAATGGTGGGATCAATTTGGACAAGCGATTCGTTAGTAAAAAATCGGCTTAATGTAAGTGTGCCCAGTATATTTACGGCTCCAGCTAAATAAAAAAAGTTTTTTATGTATTTCTCTTTCATGATTACAATGTATTAAAATAAAATTCATGAAAGCAAATAAATTCAGAGAGTTCTGCTCAACTGATTTGCATAGGTAGCTCCATCAAAAGAACTTTTGAAGATTTTTCAGCAGTAAATTCAATTTCATCAGTATCCCATGTTCCATATCCGTCTCTTTTCTCTAATGAATGATTATCAATGTTTAACTTTCCTTCGATTACGAATAAATAAACCCCATTTTCTTTTTTGTGAAGAGAGTAAGTTTCAGTAGTTGGTTTATCATATTCGCCTATATTAAACCACGCATTTTGATGAATCCAAACCCCGTCATCGTCTTTATTTGGGGATAGTACCTGATATAGACTATTTTCTTTAGCTAATGATCTTATAGCGATTTGATCGTATCTAGGTGTTACGTTTCTTTTATTGGGAAATAGCCAGATTTGAAGTAGTTTGCAATATTCCCCTTTATTTGCATTGAATTCACTATGTGTTATTCCCGTGCCAGCGCTCATGACCTGAATGTCACCATTTTTAATGATGGTCCCATTTCCCATATTGTCCTTGTGTTCTAAATCACCCTCTAAAGGAATAGTGATGATTTCCATATTGTCATGAGGATGAGTTGGAAATCCCATTGCAGGAGCAATGGTGTCGTCATTTAAGACTCTTAGCACACCAAAGTGCATTCTTTCAGGATTGTAATAATTAGCAAAGCTAAAAGAGTGATTTGCTTGAAGCCAGCCGTGGTTGGCATGGCCTCTCGTGTTTGCCTTGTGAAGTACACTGTTCATGGTTTTAGATTCATTATTGGGTAAATGGTTAAAACCTACCTGATCAATCATTTTGTCATAAGTGGAGATGAAGGTAGGATTCTTAGCTGATAGAACAGAAGGAGCAGTAATTCCTAATGCTCCCAATGCCATAGACTTTTTTAAAAAATCTTTTCTTTTCATTATACAATAATATGAAACGAGATAATCAAATTAATTAATGTAGATTAATTTACTGATTTTGATTTTATAATAAAAGGAAATTTAGCTGATATCACCAATGTATATTCCAAGAGCAAGAGCAGTTTTGACCAGAGAATCATCTAATTCTACTTCTTTATATGTTTCAATTCCCATTTGAATCGGGAAGTCAACCACTTTTCTGTCATTCCACGCTACCATACGATCAAACTTTTTTTGAGCAAGTAGGTCAACAGCATAAACTCCAAATGCAGAAGCTAAAATCCGATCTTGTGTAGATGGTGGCGCTCCTCTTTGTACGTGCCCAAGTGTGGTTACACGACATTCAATATTGGTTTTATTCATGATTTTTGAAGCAATATAGCTACCAATTCCACCTAATCTGGTTTCTCCATCAGCAAATTTTACGGTGCTATTTTTACCATTCTCCTGTTTCACGGCTTCAGCAACTACAATTAGGGAATGTTTAATCCCATATGAGTTGAGCTGTTTCAGTTTTTTAATTATACCATCAATAGTGTAATTAATTTCAGGAATAAGTATCACATCAGCTCCACCTGCAATTCCTGCATTTAACGCAATATGCCCTGCATCTCTTCCCATAACTTCTAAAATCATGGTTCTACTGTGACTTGCTGCAGTAAATTGTAAATTGTCAAGCGCATTGGTGGCTACATCAACAGCGGTATGAAATCCTATAGAACTTTCGGTAGCACCTACATCGTTATCTATCGTTTTTGGAATAGCTACAATATTTAAATTTCCTTTGTCAGCAATCTCTTTAATGATTTTCATGCTTCCATCACCACCAATTACGATTAATCCATCAAGGCCCAGTTCGTGGTATCCACCTACAATTTCCGTAGTTCTATCTTTAAATGTGCCATCTGGCATGGGGTATTTAAATGGATTACCTTTGTTTGTAGTTCCTAAAAAAGTGCCTCCTTGTCTAATTAAATTCCCTGAAAAAGTACCATAATCTAACTTGATATATCTAGGAGGTCTTTCCATAAGGCCTACAGTACCTTCCAAAATCCCGTAAACATCAAGATTATACTTTTCCTTAGCTCTGTAAAATATAGATCTTACAGCAGCGTTTAGCCCACCGCAGTCACCACCACTTGTTAGTATTCCAATTCTTTTCATAGTGTAAAATTAACAATAAGTTTATTTCTTTCAAAAGATGATGAATTATTTTTAAGTATTTTCATTTCACTTTTGATCCGTTTAAGACCTTTCTTTCTGGCTCAAGGATAACAACATCGTTGTTTTGCTCATTAGTGGACCCTAACAAAAGAAAGTCACTTTTCATATTGGCAATTTGTTTTTTCGGAAAATTTAATATCCCAATGACTTGTTTTCCTACCAATTCTGGGTGCTGATATAAACTAGTTATTTGAGCAGATGTTTTTTTGATACCCAAAGGGCCAAAATCAACATGAATGATAAAAGAGGGTTTGAAAGTATTTTCATTAATCTCTGAATGAATTACAGTTCCCACTCGAATATCTATTTTTTCAAAATCACTCCATTCTATTAGTTTTTTTTCCATGGTATTTTATTTCGGGTATTTTAATCAGCTAAGTATTAAGTTTATGCAAGCTCTACTATTAAGAAGAGTAGAGGTGCACATAAATAAAGGTATTAGACCAATTTGTTTTTAAAAAAATATTTTGAAAAAAAATATCCAAGATTTAAATTGACTATTACATCAGCTAAGAAAGTAGCTAAATATGCCTTTATACATGGTGTAATTCTTATTACCAATTTTAAGTTAGATTAGCCTAAATGCCTACGTTTTATCAAAACATATTCTATATTCTAAATTAAAATAATTTTATTTGTGTAGATATTATAAGCGATATGAATATACAGGATATTGTTAAAGGAGGTGATGAGAGAATTAGTTTGAATGAGAATGGACTAAATAAATATCATGGAAATCCCCTAATATATGAAGGTGTTTTTAACAGGGGTTCTTGCACGATGTCCAACCTAAATGTGGATAGTAAACGTGCAGTTGATAATATGATTGATCGTTTAAAAGTTGAGGATTATGATAAGTTATTACATAATCAGCAAAAGCAGCTTAAAAAATTAATTCTTAGAAATTCAAAGTACGATTTTGATATTTTTTATGGTCCTTCTGGAAGTGATTTGTGCTATTTTCCAATCATGTTCTCAAGGATTATGAATCCTGAAAAGCCCATTTTCAGTATAGTTACTTGTCCTGAAGAATTAGGTACGGGATCTAATACTGCTATTCTAGGAAAATACTTCTTTGGAACAAATCAGTTTGAAGAAAATGTGATAAAGGGTGATCCTATCCATCCCGAGGTTAGAATTGCTCAACAAGCGTTTCCTGCAAGAGATGATGATGGGAACATACTCAATCATAAAACTGATATTCTAGATGTAATTGATCAAAAAAGCAAAACACACCAGGTTATAGCTAACCTCGTAATTGGAAGTAAATCTGGAATTGTAGATAATATATCCATGATACCCAGAGCAAATCCAGACGTTTTTTGGGTAATCGATGTTTGTCAAATGAGAACCACGGCAAAATTGATTAACTCATTAATTAGATTAAATTGTATGGTTTTATTAACAGGATCCAAATTTTATCAATCACCGCCATTTTGCGGTGCTGTTTTGGTGCCCAAAACCATATCATCTAAACTTACTAACATTACAGATCAAGCAGTAGAGCCATTCAAAACTATTTTTAGTACATCTGATATTCCTGTAGAGCACCCTGTACTCAGAAGTAAGTTTAGAGAAAATAAAAATTACGGTACCCTCCTTAGGTGGGAGTGTGCGATTTCAGAAATGAAACTTCTTTCTTTTTATGGCGAAGATATGGTTACCACAGCTGTAGATAGGTGGAATGCATTTGTCATAAGTCATCTGCAGTTAAATTCAGATTATTTTGAATTAATGCCAGATCAATCTATTACCAACAGATCAATTATTTCTTTTAATGTAAAACACCCCGATGGTTCTTTGTTGTCAGATGAAGAATTAAGAGTATTGTATATGAAGATTTGCGCTAACGAAAGAGATGACCTGGATAATTACAAGAAGATAATCATTGGACAACCAGTTAAGTATGAAAATATGTCCTTTATAAGATTAGCTCTTGGATCCTTTAATGTAAGAAGACTAATCGCCAGTGATTTTAACTTTACGCATGATAAAAAGTTGATTCAAATTATCATTAAGGAGTTAAAGAAACAATATTGGTCTTGATGTATCAAATTTGCATTTTTTTCGTTCATAGATTCTATGACCAATAAATCAGATTATAAAATATTTTGTAATCAACATGATTTGCCGATATTTTATCAACCTTGGTGGTTAGATGTGGTTTCCAAGAATTGGGATGTAGTTGTTTACAAGAAATCAAATCAAATTTTTGGAGTATTTCCATATGAAATCAAGAAAAAATGGGGTTTGACTTATCTTATTCCCCCAATCTTAACTCCCCAACTGGGTCCATGGCTAGCTTACCCAGAGGGACAAAAAAATAATACGAAATTGGGATATGAAAAAGAAATATACTCCTATCTGATAGATAATCTGCCAAAAAATCAATTATCGATTATTAAATTATCTCCTTCATTATCAAATACACAACCTTTTCAATGGAAAAAATATGAAACCTCAGTAAAATATACCTTTATTTTGGATTCAATCAAGGGGAAAAGTGATGATGTATATAATGGATTAAGTTCTTCAACCAGAAAAAACATAAAAAAGGCCAAAAAGCTGATCAATGTGGATACTTCAAATGACGTAGAAGTATTAATAGATTTATCAAACCAAACATTTTCTAGACAAGGATTGGAAAATCCATATTCAGCTAATACGGTTAAGACACTATTTGAAGAAATTCAAAAAAAGAAATCAGGAAAGTTGCTAATTGCTAAAGATGAACAAGGTAATATTCACGCTGCTATGCTTTTGATATGGGATAATCAAGCTGCTTATTATTTGATGGGGGGTTCAGATAATAGGTTCCGAAATAGTGAAGCCATGAGTTTATTAATGTGGAAATCAATTAAATTGGCATCAGATAAGGTAGATATTTTTGATTTTGAGGGTACCATGGTAGAGTCTGTAGAGCGCTTTTTTAGAGGTTTTGGTGGTGTTCAAACCCCTTATTACCAGTTAGTGAAGGCTACCCCGAAATGGTTAAGATCAATATTTAAATTAAGATTAGATTTTGGATGATTTCCATCTCTAAATGAAATAATCCAAATTCATTTTAAATCATTTGTTTGAAATTTGTTAATTGATTGTGGATTATACGGTCTCGTTTTGTAACTCATTTGTTCATTTTTAATCTAATTTTAAATTATAATTAATTGTATGCGTAAGAAGATATTACTGTTAGGTTCAGGTGAACTAGGTAAAGAATTTGTCATTGCTTGTCAACGGCTTGGTCAATATGTGATTGCTGTCGATAGTTATCCAGGGGCTCCTGCTATGCAAGTGGCCCATGAAAATGAAGTGATTAATATGCTCGATGGAAATGAATTAGATCGTATAGTAGAAAAACATCAACCAGATTTTATTGTCCCAGAAATTGAGGCCATTAGGACGGAACGGTTTTATAACTATGAAAGTGATGGATATCATGTGGTTCCAAGTGCAAAAGCTGCAAATTATACCATGAACAGAAAAGCTATAAGAGATCTTGCAGCAGATGATCTTGGGCTTAGAACAGCACCTTTTAGATACGCAAAAAGTGTAGAAGATCTTGAAAATGGTGTAGCCTACTGTGGTTATCCTTGTGTCGTGAAACCTTTAATGTCAAGTTCTGGAAAAGGACAATCTGTTATAAAGAGTGAAGAGGATATTGAACATGCATGGAATTATGCAGTAGAAGGGTCAAGAGGTGATTTGCAAGAGGTAATAGTAGAAGGATTTATTGATTTTGATTATGAAATTACCTTATTAACAGTGACGCAACATAATGGAAAAACATTGTTTTGTCCACCAATTGGACATAGACAAGAAAGGGGAGATTATCAAGAAAGTTGGCAGCCTAAAATAATGAAAAAAGAATTGCTAAACGAAGCGTGTCAAATTGCAAATAAAATTACAAAATCTTTAAAGGGTAATGGAATATGGGGTGTTGAGTTTTTCATAAAGCAAAACGAAATATTTTTTTCAGAACTTTCTCCAAGACCACACGATACAGGCATGGTAACTTTAGCTAAAACTCAAAACTTCAATGAATTTGAACTTCACGCTAGAGCTATTTTAGAAATTCCAATTAATGAAATAAAACAGTTAAACAATGGTGCTTCAGCTGTAATACTTGCAAGTGAAAAAAATAATGAATATCCTAATTTTGTTGGATTAGAAAATGCTTCAATAATTCCAAACACAGATTTTAAGATTTTTGGAAAACCAAAATCTAGACCATATAGAAGAATGGGTGTTGCTTTAGCGTATGGAAATAATGATGTCGATGAGCTAGTTAAAAAAGCTAAAATGGTAGCTAGTAAAATTATTGTAAAATAGGGTTTTAAAGTTCAGTTCCATAATAAAACTCTAAAACCTTTATTTTAAAGACATAATCGTATTTGCTTTTGATTAGTTCAGATTGAGCATTCTCATATTGTTTCTGAATTTGTAAAAAATCTAATGTATTTATGGCTCCATTCTTAAATCTTTCCTTAGCATAATCATATGCTGTTTCTCTTGCTTGAAAAGTTTTAATTGAAGCTTCAAATGTTTTAGATGCTCCTTGTGCATTTTTTAATGATTGATGGATTAAGTTTTCTAAATCAAGTTTTGCCTGTTGCAATAAATTTTCAGACTTTAAAATGTTTAATTTACTTTTCTTAATACTAGTTTGAGTATTTAAATTATTAAAAACGGGTATTGATAATTGTAATCCATATGTTTTTCCAATATTTTCATCAA
>ENA-OSEY01001448-OSEY01001448.1-marine-metagenome-genome-assembly--contig:-NODE-1448-length-16396-cov-3.861756_pt1 | contig 16396 bp, 13 predicted proteins | sample MGYA00248465_ERZ534230 | MGnify/ENA primary metagenome ERZ534230 (study PRJEB26409, sample SAMN06344110) | marine metagenome | isolation source: Sea water from surface | place: Atlantic Ocean:Southern...
ATTTTACCATAATAATTGTAATTTTTCTTGTTTCCAATAATTTGATCAGTGCCCCATCGTCAGATACTGATCGATCAGTATTACTTAGTGGGACACAATCAAAATTTGCTGAAATTTTTAATAATAGGTGTGTAAGCTGTCATAGTGGTGGTGTAGCAAAAGCAGCACATTTAACAACATTTCAAGTAATGTCTGCAGATTATATTTTGAATACACTAAATGGAGTCATGTCAGCACAAGTAGAAGGTCTGAGTGAAGAAGAAAAAATTGGAATTTCTGAATACATCACAGGAGGTAAAGTTTTAACAAGTCTTCCTGAACCTAAATTTTGTAAGCGCAATAAGAGTAAAATAAGATTAAAACAAGATAATTCATATCCTGAATGGGGTTATGATAAAGAAAATTCTAGATATGCTTTATCTAATATTAATTCGGAAAATGCACATAAATTAAAATTAAAATGGGCTTTTGCATATCCAGCAGCTACTCGGGCTCGATCGCAACCTTCAATCTCAGGAAACGCAATTTTTGTTGGAGGACAAAACTTATACTTGTACGCATTGAGTCGTGATGAAGGTTGTGTAATATGGAGAACAAAAGTGGATGGTGAAATTAGATCTGCTCCATCTATATATTTTTCTAAAAAAGGTAATTACATATTTGCAGGGGATTATGAGGGTAATCTATATAAAATTGATCCATATAATGGAAATATATTTTGGAAAAAGTCACTTCGTTATCACCCAAGAGTTATTCTCACGGGTTCAGTTAGAGTTGATAATGATGTAGTTTATGTTCCTCTTTCTTCACGAGAATGGGCAGATGGTGCTGACCCAGAATACGAATGCTGTTCATTCAGAGGTGGGATTATGGCCTTAAGTATTGATGATGGTAGTGAATTATGGACATCATATTCTATACCTTTACCAGCAAAACATACTGGAAAATTCAACAACAATGGAAAAAAAATATTGGCACCATCAGGCGTACCTGTTTGGAACTCACCAACATTTGATTTAAGTCGAAACCTAATATATTACGGAACAGGTGAGTCATATTCATCACCGGCGGCGGACACTAGCGATGCAATAATTGCTATTGATAAATTCAGTGGTGAAATAGAGTGGGTTTATCAAGCAGAGACTGGGGATGCCTGGAATATGGGCTGTTTTGTTGAAGCTGATGCAAACTGCCCCGAAGAAGACGGACCCGATTGGGATTTTGGTGCCTCAGTTGTTTTAGCTGATATCGATGGTAAAAATATTTTATTTGCTGGAAGGAAATCAGGTCATGTTTATGCTCTTGACCCTGATAATAAAGGCAAGCCTCTGTGGATTAAAAAAATTGGCAAAGGAGGTTTTCTTGGTGGAGTTCATTGGGGTATGACCACAGACAATAAGAGTATTTTTGCTCCAATAGCTGATACGAACTTAATAAATAAGTTTCCGGGAAAACCCTCCCCCGGTATATATTCACTTGATGGTTTAACAGGCAAAATAAATTGGAAATTTACACCAATTGATAGATGTGCTGAAGAACAAAAACCTGCATGTGATGTTGGAATTTCTGCGTCGCTTTCTTCAACAAACGATTTGGTAATTGGAGGTGGACTCGATGGTTGGATTTATGTTTTAGATAAAAATAACGGCAAGCTTTTATGGGAATTCAATACCAATAGCGATTTTTCTAATTTAGCTGGTATAAAAGCACATGGTGGCTCTATTGAGTCAGATGGTCCAGTCGTATTAGACAATAATATCTTTATTAATTCGGGCTATTTATATGGTGGTAGATTGGGTGGGAATGTTTTATTAAATTTTGAACTTGATTAAAATTAAACTACATCGTTAATGACCTTTTTTATAGACCAAACAAGTTCCTTCGAATGTAAGTATATCAGTTTGATCTTTTCTTTTTAATCCATGATCGAAAATAACAATACCTCTCTCTTTCGATGATGTATCACTTTTTGATAAGCACCTTGACCACACAAAAACCTCATCATTAGGCCTTAGCGGATTCTGCCACCTAACTTTTTCCCAACCTATTCCACAAACAAACTTTATATCACCATTAGCATCATGATCAAGTAATCGCCATATTGCAGCCACATGAATTCCGCTAGCTATAAGCCCTTTAAAACTAGAATTTTTTGATGCATTTGGATCCTTATGAAACCATTGAGGATCATACTTATTTGCAAAATCAATAATCTCTTTTTCATAAACAATTAATGACTTTGAATGCCTTTCCTCACCAATCTGAATATCTTCATAATATCTCCAACCAATAGAGTTATTATTCATAGATCCAGATTACCCTGAGTTATAGAAGGCCAAAATTTTTCAGAACCATGAGATATTGCTTTTTCTCCAAGTAATTTTGCCCATTCACTACCTGAACCATATTCAGCTCTCCATGACCACAATCTTCTTGTTGCAAAATGGAGTCCATGCTCATAAGTAAAGCCAATTGCACCATGAACTTGATGAGCAATTCCAGCTCCAACTGATACAGCATCATCAATCCTACTTTTTGCCACTGCTATCGCAAAATCAGGATTTCCCTTATCCATAGAAGATGATGCATAATCAGCAGCAACAGATGAAGCTGCTACATGAGTCGATAAAACTGCAAGATCTTGTTGAATAGCCTGAAACTTACCAATCGGTCTACCAAACTGAATTCTTTCATTTGCATATCTTACAGATTGTGTCAAAATAGCCTCCAAAGCTCCTGCCATCTGATTTGATCGCATAAGAGCCCCTAATTTGTTAATTAGATTTGAGTCACAATCAACTGTTGCGCTTTTTATAATAGGTTCCTTATCCAAATCAATGTGCCCTCTACTTTCAAGCGCCATATTATTATTTTCTTTGATATTATTCTTGTTGAGCTCAACTAAGCCAATTTTTAAATCACTACCATCTTTAAATAGAAGGACTCCGTGAGATGAATATGAGGAAAATGGAGTTCTAGGAGAACTTCCAGAAATAAGATTTGACTCAGCAAAAAAAGCACCATTCAGAATAGTTAAAATAGAGTTATCTGGTTGCTCAATACCAGCTAATCCTAATATATAAGAAGATATAATATTTTCTGCTAATGGTATTGGAGCTTGGTATCTTCCGATAGCTTTGAATAGAATACCTGCATTCATCCAGCTACCTCCAACCCCTCCTAGTTCTTCAGGAACAAGAACTAAATTTAGTCCGTTATCAATAACTTCTGTCCATAATTTATCGGGCCAAATCCCTTTTTCTGAGTCGACAATGCAATTTTTTGTTACATGATCACTAAAAAGTTTTTCCGCAGTATCATATAATAATTGCGAAGTTTCATTAGTCATTATCTCAAACCTAAACCTCTTGCAATAATACCTCTGAGAATCTCTCTAGTTCCACCACGAAGAGAGAAAGAAGGTGAAATTTGAGTTAGGATTGCTAAATATCTCTGAAAATCATTTCCTTGACTATCAGGCTCTAAATCCATAAGACGGTGTGCTAAATTTGGTAAATCTTGTTCAAAAACAGCCCCAAGATCTTTAACTACTGAAGCTTCAAGAGCTGGGTTGTCACCATCATTTAACATTCCTGCAACAGAAACAGACATCTGCCTCAGCGTAGTCAAATGAGCCATTTGGCGTCCAATTTCAGTTACTCCTTCATAATCATTTCTTTCTGAGAATTCTTTGATAAGTTCTTGCAAAAGAGCATAACTGGATAAGTATCTCTCTGGACCAGATCTTTCTAGTGCTAATTCTGCTGTAACTTGATTCCAACCATCACCTTCTTTACCAATTAGCATTGTTTCAGGAACTTCTACATCTTCAAAAATTACTTCGTTAAAATGATGTCTACCTGCAAGATCAATTATAGGTCTTATCGTAACTCCAGGAAGAGTAAGATCTACTATGAATTGGGTTAAACCACCATGTCTGTCTTCTTCTTTTGAAGTTCTGAATAGAGCAATCATGTATTGACATCTTTGCGCACCAGATGTCCATAACTTAGTCCCATTAACAATATACTTTTCTCCTTTTTTTTCTGCCTTTGTTCTTAAAGCGGCTAGATCCGAGCCAGAGTCTGGTTCAGACATTCCTATACAAAAATAAGTCTCACCTTTTAGAATTCCTGGTAATATTTTTTCTTGTTGTTCTGAAGTTCCATACCTAATAATTAATGGTCCAGACTGTCTATCAGCTATCCAATGAGCACCCACCGGTGCACCTGCGGTCAACATTTCTTCCAGAACAACATAACGTTCCATTGCTGATCTACCCGATCCTCCAAATTCAGTTGGCCAACTGAGACCAATCCAACCTCTTTCTCCTACTTTTCGACTAAAACCTTCATCAGCACCGTACCATGTTTCAGCTCTAGTCTCTTTTGGAACATCGACTAGGGCTGTAGATAAGAACTCCCGAACTTCTAAACGAAGAGTTTCTGCTTCAGAGGGAAAATCAGTTAACCTAAAGTTAAATGGAATCGACATTTAATAACTCCTTAATTAATTTTGACTGCATGCATATAGTCTTATAGAAATAAAATTGAAACTAAACAACTATAAAAGGTATGTAAATGAACAAAAGCGCGACAAATAGACAGATTATGGAAACATACTACAATTCAATTAGTAAGGGTGATTTTGATACTGTGATTGATTTGATGAGTGAAGATGTTGTATTTAATATAATTGGTACCGGCCCATTTTCTGGTAGATGGGAAGGTAGAGATAGAGTTTACGGAATATTAGTTCCTTCTTTAATGAAGTCATTCAAACCTGAAAGTATTGAGTTTGCAGGGAAATGGAAAATCATGTGTTGTGACGAAAAAAGAGTTGTAGGTTTAATGACAGGAAAGGCAATTACGATTGATAATAAGAAATTTGAAACTACTTATTGTCAAATTTTCAAAATTCAAGATTCGAAAATAATTGAAGTTTACGAATTTCTTGATACAGAATTAAATAGTAATACGCATGATCCTTCTAATCTAAACGCAGAAGCAGATGATTATAACATTATGAGATTTTAAAAAAATCACTTTTCAATGGGCAAGCCTTTATCAATCCAATCTTTTAAACCACCCAGATTAAAAACCTTATCAAAACCCATATCTTTAAGAGATTTTCCAGCAAGAGCCGCTCTTCCGCCTGATGCACAATATAAAATAATTGTTGTCTCTGGAGAAAAACCCTTTAATCCATTTGGATTTACAAGAGTAGTTTGAAATTCTAATAATCCTCTTGGTATATGATAAGCTCCTTTCACCATACCTGATGTATTAATTTCTTCGCGCTCTCTAATATCAATTATCAAAGCTCCAGTGTCTTGCTTAGCTTTTGCCTCATTAGGGCTAATTCTAGGAACAAGATTATTAGCGATTTCTAATATTTCTTGAAAAGAACTCATAAATAACCCTACTGCAATGTGTATTTAATTGGAAGAGATTTTAATCCTGAGACAAAACTTGCTTTCACCCATTGAGGCTCGCCATTTAATTCAATCTTATTAATTTTTTTAAATAACTCTTCATAAAATATTTCCATTTCTATTTTCGCAAGATATTTTCCTAAACATAAATGAGCTCCGTGCCCAAATGCTAGATGCCTATTTGGTGTTCTATCAACCTTGAATGAAAAAGGATCATCAAAAACATCTTCATCCCTATTACCTGAGGGATAACAAAGCAAAATAGAGTCATTTTTTTTAATTTTCTGATCTTTTATTACATAGTCTTTTGTTGCAGTTCTAAAAAAATTTTTTACAGGTGTGACCCATCTTATAGTCTCCTCAACAGCACTAGGCATAAGAGAAGGGTTTTTTTTAAGTTTTAAGAATTGATCTGGATTTTGAATCATAGCAAGAATACCACCTGCAGTGGATGAGGAAGTTGTATCGTGGCCTGCAGTTGCAATGATAGTATAGTATGACATTGCTTCTAGATGACCTAAAGGCTCATTATTAATTGTTGCATTAGCAATAACACTTGCTACATCATTAGTTGGGTTTTTTCTTCTCTCTTCTGTGAGGTTATTGAAATATTCAAAAAAATCAGTGATTGTATTTGATTGAGGAGATGATTCTTCAACATCTCTAATCATATCCTCATCACCACCACCAAATAATTCTTGCGTTAACCTTAGCATCCTTGTCTCATCTTTTTTTGGCACGCCAAGAATGGACATAATAATTCTTAGTGGATAAAAAATAGCAACATCCTTAGCAAAATCGCATTCTCCTCCAAGATCAACCATTTTTTCAACATATTCTTGGGCAATATGTCTGATATCCTTTTTTAATGTTTCTAAATTTGGTGGTGAAAACCATTTTTGTGTCAAAGCGCGATATGTCTGATGGTCTGGATTATCCATATGAACAAGCGTTCTCACTAGTAAGTGACTACCTCCAGTAAATTCCCTTATGGCCTCTTCTGTAGGAATATCCATTAGAGTTGTACGTGGATCATTTATAAAAATATCATTTTGTTTTTCAATTTCAATAATATCAGAATGTTTGGTTATAGCCCAAAAAGGTCTGTATTGATTTGGTTCAACCCAAGTAACAGGATATTTATTTCTCATATAAGTAAAAATATCATGAAGTTTTTTTTCATTTACATAAGTTTCAGGGTAAGCAATTTTTTTGAATTCTTCCGTTTTCATCTAATATAAAAGATTTTAAAAGAACCTCTCCATTTTAAATATAGATAACTTTATTGAGTTTAAGTTAAGAATGACAGACATATATATTAATGTCTTTAGGAAAACAATAAATTTATTTTTAATAAATATTTGGGCTAAATTGCCTTTTTAATGCACTAGGGATCTTACCAAGAATTTCTTTAATATCAGCACCAATCACCATTAAACAAGGAACCAATATTAAAGTTACGGGCGCACATAAGACTACTCCGCAAGATAAAGATATGACAGCAGGTTTTAAAAAATTTGCTTGTACTGACGGCTCAAGCATTATCGGCATTAGTCCTACAAAAGTAGTTATTGAAGTTATAACTATTGGTCGAAATCTTATTACCCCAGCCTCAATGACAGCCTCAAGAAGATGTTTTCCACTTCTACGAACCCTATTAATGTAATCAACAAGAACCAGATTATCATTAATTACAACTCCACAGGCAGCACCTATACCCCAATAGGAAATCATCGATAAACCTTTCCCAAATAAAACATGACCAATTACAGCTCCACAAAAACCAAATGGTAATGCTGATAAAATTATCAGTGGTAAAAAATAAGATTTGAAGGCTATAGATAGAAGTGCGAACATCGCTAAGAATGCAACAAGTGATAAAAATCTAATTTCTAATAAAAATTGATCTTCTCCCTCTGCTTCACCAGAAAATGACCATGATACATTATTATATTTCTCTTCCCAAAGAGGTAAAAAATTGTCTCTAAAATCTTTCAAGACTTGTGATCTTTGACCCGGCAAAGCATAAGCACCAATTGTTGCGCTTTTTTTTCCATCGGTTCTTTCAATTTTTGTAATCCCAGGTGATTGCTGAACATTTGCTACAGACATAAATGGGACTTCTCTTCCATCAGGTGTTCTTATTCTAAACTTAGTTAAACTATCTACTGATCTTCTTAATTTTTTTGGATAATGAACCATAACTCTAACATCATCGCCTTCTCTGGGTAATCTTTGAGCTTCCTCGCCATAATAGGCCTGTCTTAATTGTCTAGAGATTTCACCTAGTGTTAATCCTATCTTTTCTGCATTAGGTTTTAATGAAATTTGTAATTCTGTGGCAGCACTATTTAAACTTGTATTAACATCATATATAGCATCGTATGAACGCAACTTTCCCATAAATTCATCAGAAGCTGCAAGTAGCGTAATATCATCCTGTGAGGTAATATTAAATTCTAAATCAGCAGCTGTATTATCACGACCAATTTGAGTACCAATTGCGAAGTTTTCTGCATCTGGTATATCACCGATAAATTCTCGATATAGAGAAGCTATTTCCTTTGCCGAGGCATCTCGTATTGCCGGATCATGTAAATTGACATAGGCCATTACTTTATTTTCATCTAAAGATAGTAAAATACCTTTAATGGCATTATCTTTTCCTTTATAAAAGTCAATTACTTCATATCCAGCACTTTCAACTTTTCTTCCAATCTCCTCTGTTCGTGAAAAAGGTGAACCTGACGGCAAATTAATTTGAATAGTTAATTCATCATCCTCAACATTTGGAAAAAAACTTTTTGAAATCCAATTAGAGGATGAAACAGATATAACGATTATTAAAATAGCAATAAAACAAGATAGGGCTGTGTATCTTTTACTTATCGCAGCTACAAGTATTGGCATATAATATGTTTTACCAAAATCAACTATACCATCAGCAAATTTTTTTTGTATTTTTATGAATCTTGAGTTTTCATTATAAGGCTTTAAATTAGACAGATGAGAAGGTAATATAAAAAATGCCTCTAAAAGAGAAAAAGCTAGAGCAAATATCACTATCCAAGATATATTTTTAACAAATTGAACCTGCCACCCATCAAGTAAAAGCCAGGGAATAAAAGCTATCATTGTAGTAACAACAGCAAAAAAAACTGGTCTTGCGACTAAATAAGCGCCTGTGATTGCAGCATCAGCGCCAGTCCTTCCTTTTTCATATTCCAAGTGAATATTTTCACCAACAATAACAGCATCATCAACAATAATACCGATGACCAAGAGGAAAGCAAACAAGGATATAACATTTAAAGATATATCCATCCCAGGCAGAAAAATAAGAGATCCGGTAAATGCAGTACCAATACCTACAGAACACCATATAGCTATAGCTGGTCTTAAAAAGAGCATCAAGATAAGGAAGACCAAAATCAAACCGCCATAAGCAGCTCTAATAATTAGGTTCATCCTACCTTTATAAAGTTCAGACTGATCCGTCCATAATTGTAAAGACATTCCTTCTGGTAAATTCCCCTGTTTGCTCTCAATCCAATCATTTACTGATTTTGAAGTCTTTACGACATTCATGTCACTTGAAGACATGACCAATAATCCTTGTAAGGGTATAGATTTTCCTGACTCAACATTTATTATTCTATCTGAGGTATCTTTATCCTCAAATCCATCTACGACAGTAGCTACATCTGATACCCTTATTTTACCTCCATCTGATGTTTGAAGAATTACAATCTTGTTAAAATCTTCAAGCGAGTCCCCCAAGTTACGTGTTGCAAGCTGAAGGGTACCTGTTTCAGTTTTTATATTACCTGAAGATAAATTAATTGAGTTTTTTCTTATTGCATTTACTATGTCATCAAAATTTAAACCGTACCTTCTCATCGCAGTTTCAGAGAGTTCAATGGAAATTTCCTCTTTCCTATTCCCGAGAATATTGACAATATCAACATGTGGTTGAAGTGCTAATTCATCTCTTAATACACGCGCAGTTTTTGTAAGTCTTTTTTCTGAAACATCGCCAGAAAGTGCGATGGCTAATATAGGAAATTCAAAGGATGCGTCATCAACTACCGGCGGTTCAACTTTTGACGGAATTGAAACAATTGTATCAACCTCCCTTTTAACTTCTTGCATCAAGTAATCAACATCTGTTCCTGCAAAACCTTGAACATAGATCGCACCGAAACTCTCTTGAGCAAATGCTCTTATTTTTTCAATGCCTTCAATATCTCTCAATGACTCCTCTACTCGAACTATAATTTGGTCTTCAACTTCCTTTGGTGAGGCGCCTGGCCATACATAATGGACAGATACAACAGGAGCAGAGATTTTTGGAAAAACTTCCTGTTCTATTCTTGAAAATGTTGCAATACCAACTATTATAATTGCAGCCATTAACAAATTTGCAGCCTTGGGGTTTCTAACCCACCATGAAATCATTTGGTACATTTATAATTCCTCAACTTTATCAAGTTGCATTGGGGTTAATTCCATTCCTTCATAACCTGTATTTAATGTTGAAACCACTATCATATCATTTTCGTTAATATCACCAAAAATTATAACATCTTCATTTTCAGTTCCAACAACTTCGATTTTTTTTATTTTAAGTTTATTATTGTCATCAATTAAATAAATTTCATTACCATTTTTAATTGCAGCATTCGAAATGACAAAACCCCCTGAAATAAAATTTCCCTCAATTTCAGCATCTACATAAGTACCAATAGCTAAAGGAGGTGTTTGATCATAAGGATTAATTACTTCCGCATATGCATATACCAGCCTTGTCAGGCTATCAATAGAACCAGAAGTTCTGGTAATTCTTCCAGTCCATTCAATATTTTTTCTAGATATAAATGATCGAAATATTACCTTTGGACCATCTAAATATTCTTTTGATTCATAACCTAAGGGAAGACCAAGATATGATAATTCAGTATCCGTTAAAGGAAGAGGTATTAATACTTTTTCAGTAGAAAAAGCAGATCCAAGAATTGAACCGGCATTGACATATTGACCGATTCCAGCATTCTTTTTTTTTATTAAACCATCAAAAGGTAAACTTATTACAGTTCTCTCAAGATTAAGCTTAGCTTTCTCTAAATCAGCTTCAGCTGCGTTTAGAAGAGCCTGTGCTTCTTCTAATTGAGGAATTCTGAGTGTGAGAGGGCTAGCCTCACCTTCTCCAAGTTCTTCCCAATCTTTTTTTGCTAATTCACCCTCTGCAATTTCTCTTTCTAATAGCTTTTTTGCTTGAGCTACTCTGGACTCTGCGGATATGCTTGCTAACTTGTAATCTCTATCATCAATCCAGATTAATGGTTGACCTTTTTTTATATTTCCACCATCAATAAATTCGTCGGCAACCCGAACAATCCTTCCGCTAACTTGCGGAATAACATTAATTTCTGTAACAGATCTAACCTCACCATTAGTACTTACCTTGAGGGTAATATCTCTTTTTAGAGGGTTTTCAAAAAAAACAGCTATGGGTTTTGGAATTTCTATGCCTTTATTTGGTTTTGGATCAGTCGAAGTAATTATAAATGCCATAAAAAAACCAAAAGTTATAATTATTACAGGTAAGAATCTCGATTTAAAAATTACTCTAAATAAATTTTTCATAATTTTATATCTCCTCAAATAATGGCGAAGATATGGCTAGATGCAATTTTATTCTGTTTGTGATCCTTAAAAGACTTGAGTTTATTAACAGGCTTTCAGCGTTCAACCTTCTTGATTGGGCATCCAGAAGTTCAAAAATTGTTGAAACACCCTTATTATATTGATCTAATGTCAATTCCTCTGCAGCCTTAGCCTCTTTAAAAGCGTTTGATAACGCTTTTTCTCTCTCTTGAAGTATATTTTCAGCAAAGACTGCATCCTCAATTTCTCTAGCAGCATTCAATAAAGTTTTTGAATATTGATTCAGAATTATTTTCATTTGAGATTCTGTTATTTTACTTTGAGCAATTCTAGTTCCTCCCTGGAAAATGGATTGTGTAAGATTTGCAATGATATTTCCAGCAAGCCTATCAGGATCAAACGCATCAGACCAATCCTTTTCAGATGTAGACCATTGAGCAGTGATGTTTAAGCTCGGAAGGAAAGCTAGTCTTGCTGCAGTAACCTCAAGCCCAGCTTGTTCTAGTTGAATTTCTGAACTCTTAATATCAGGCCTATTTTTTAAGACATTTTCTGGAGAACCAAGTAAAGGCTTTGGAGGTAAAATTGGTAAATTCTCAGCTGATATATTTGAACTAGGGTATCTTCCAATAATAATTTCAAGATTTCTTGCTGCCTCTGAAAGAGCTTTATTTCTATTCAGAAGATCAGCTTTTCTTGACTCTACCTCAGATCTAGCCAAACGAAGATCTCTACTTTGCACTATTCCTTTTTGATATCTATTTTCAACTCTTTCTAATGTTCTTAAACGCGTATCAAGATTTCTTTGAGCTAAATCAGCTTGTAGCTTTGATTCACAAAATAAATACCATGCTTGAGCTGTTAAACCTACTATTGATAATTTTGCTGCATCGTAATCATTATAGATTGCCTTAGCATTTAGATATGATGCTCTTGAACGTGTCGATAATCTACCCCAGATATCAATTTCCCAATTTAATTGTGTTGTAAGACTTTCACGGTAATTGTAAACTCTTTCAATATCGTCATTAGAATTTTTAATTGTTGAAGATATTTGGCTTTTTGCTGCTCCAATAGAGATACTTGGTAATAATGGTGCTAATGACGATCCTGCTCTTGCTCTTGCAATTTTAACATTCTCAAAGGCTACACCTAAATCTTTATTGTTTTCAAGCGCTTCTCTAACCAGATCAAAAAGTACCTTATCATTAAATTCATTTATCCAACCCCTTGAATTATTATCACCGCTATATAATGTGGACCAATTTTCGGGAACATCTGGAAGTTGCTGTAAATATTTTTTTTGATTTGATGAACATCCACTTAAAAAAATAGCAAACACTATAAGTGTTATGTAAACTTTTTTATTTAACATTTTACTAATATGCTCAAAATATAGAATCATAGTTATAATAGCACATCTTTTTTTCGTTATAAATAATGGAGAATTAAATGAATGAAGTCCCTAAATGTGGGTGCGGAAGATCACCTGTTGAAAACTGTATTGGCTGGCATGCTTTATCAGAGGAAGAATACCTTAAAAAGAAAAAAGAATATGAGTCTAAAAAGAAGCATTAAATAATATTTATATAAAAGAAATATTGTGTATTATATAAGAAGAGATTTTTTATATATTAATGTTTTAAAAAAATATTCAAATTATATTGTTTGAAGTTGTAAGTACTGTAATATTATTCATTGTGGCTTAAATCTATATATGAATAGAATAAAATTGCGAATTTAAGCTCAAAAATAGGAAATTAAATTGCTCTTAAATGAAGATATTAAACTAGATTATTCCGATGTTTTGATAAGGCCAAAGAGATCAACCATGAGCTCTAGAGGAGAGGTTTATCTGGGTAGAACACATAAATTTGTTTGGAGCAAAAAGGTATGGACAGGAATACCAATAATGTCAGCAAATATGGATACTGTTGGTACTCCAGCATTACATAAGGTTTTGTCTAAACATAAAATGATAACCTGCCCTGCAAAACATTACTTGAAAAATAATGTTGCAAAATTTAAAAAAGGTGAAAAAAATACCTGCTGGTTTGGTGGAATAGAAGATATTAATAAGCTATCAAAATTGTCATCTGGATTTATTGGTCTTGATGTAGCAAATGGATATACTATTCGATTTGTAGATGCAGTAAAAAAACTCAGAGATAAATGCCCCAATGCCACAATTGCGGCTGGTAATGTTGTGACTGCAGACATGACACAAGAGCTAATACTTGCTGGCGCAGATATTGTTAAGGTTGGTATAGGGCCTGGATCAGTTTGTACAACAAGAGTCAAAACTGGAATAGGCTATCCACAACTTAGTGCAGTTATTGAATGCGCTGATGCAGCGCATGGATTAAATGCACACATTATTGCAGATGGTGGCTGTGTAAGTTCTGGTGATATAGTTAAAGCATTTGCTGGTGGTGCAGATTTTGTAATGATTGGGGGTATGCTTGCGGGGCATGATGAATGTGAAGGTAAAGTAGAAAATGGAGAAATGAAATTTTATGGAATGGCTTCAAAATCAGCAATGAATAAACATAATAATAATAATTCATACAGGGGGGCGGAGGGGAAAACTGTAACTGTTCCTTATCGTGGACCAGTAGATGAAACAATCAAAGATATTTTAAGTGGGATTCGTTCAGCATGCACATATGTGGGGGCCAATAGGTTAAAAACCCTATCAAAATGCACCACTTTTGTCCGTGTTAATAACACACATAATACAGTTTTTGGTAATGAATAAATCCTCTTATTCATACATTATTACTTACTCAAAATATAAAGGACAAAAATTTAATGATTAAGAAAACTAAAGAATTAGGACCAAATCATTATAGAGAGAATTTTGGTAGATACTTTGAAGATTTTGAAATTGGCGATATTTATGAACATAGACCTGGGAAAACCATTACCGAATATGATAATCATTTATTTACTCTTATGACCATGAATACTCACCCAATTCATTTTGATGCTGAGTATGGTAAAGGAACTGAGTTTGGAAAAAATCTAGTTGTTTCACCTTATACTTTATCGCTTTTAATAGGCATGAGCGTTTCAGACTGTAGTCAAAAAGCTATTGCAAATCTTGGTATGGATGATGTCAAGTTTACTGCACCAGTTTTTCATGGTGACACATTATATGGTTCCTCACAGGTGCTCGATAAAAGAGAGAGTAAAAAGAGGAAAAATCAAGGAATAGTTTTCATCAAAACGACTGGTACTAATCAAAATAGTAAAGTTGTTTGCACATTTAAAAGACAAATTCTTATTCCATTTGAAGGCTATGCTGTAGAAGATAAAATTCAGAACTACTGAGATGAAACATTTTAAAATATTTTTTGTAACTATAATCACATTTACGATATTTACAAACAACTCAAATGCAGATGAGATTTTTGAGTTATACAAATATTTACACTCAAATCCTGAATTATCTTGGCAAGAATTTAAAACATCAGATATTCTGGCCTCTAAAATGGAGGGTTTAGGTTTTAATGTTACAAAGGGATTTGCAAAAACAGGCGTTGTCTCAGTTTTAAAAAATGGAGAAGGACCTGTATTAATGATAAGGGCGGATATGGATGCATTACCAGTTCAAGAAAAAACCGGATTGCCTTATGCCTCTAGTGTTAAAACAAAAAATAAAGATAATATTGAAGTTCCGGTTATGCATGCTTGTGGTCATGATATACATATGGCTGTAGCAGTAGGAACAGCAAAAAAAATGATAGAATCTAGGGAAAATTGGTCAGGGACTCTAATTGTGATTTTTCAACCAGCTGAGGAAGTTGGTCAAGGATCTCTAGGTATGATAAATGCGGGTTTATTTGAAAAATTTCCAAGACCTGACTTTAATCTTGCTTTACATGTAGGTTCTTTACCAGCTGGTAAAATTACTTACACAAAAGGGTATGCAATGGCAAATGTTGATATGGCTGATATCATAATATATGGAGTTGGTGGTCACGGTGCATATCCACATAAAGCAAAAGATCCTATTGTTCTTGCTTCAAAAATTATTCTTGCACTTCAAACAATTGTCAGTAGAGAATTAGATCCATTGAGTCCTGCAGTAGTTACAGTTGGCTCAATTCGTGGCGGGTCGAAACACAACATCATACCTGATGAAGTTAAATTACAGCTTACATTACGCTCTTATACAGATAAAGTGAGAGATGAAATTATATCAAAAATTAAAAGGATAATTATTGGTGAAGCTGTTTCATTTGGCATACCTGAAAACAAAATGCCAATATTAAAATTAAGGGATGAATATACTCCAGCCCTATATAACACTCCAGATTTTGCAGAAAATATAGTTAGATTTATTGGTGCTGCAATAGGCGAGGATAATATTTTTGAGTCCGAGCCAGTTATGGGTGGTGAGGATTTTGGACGATATGGAAGAGTTGAACCAAAAATCCCTACATTTCTTTTTTGGCTAGGTGCAAGTTCTACAGAGATATGGGAAGAATCAATAGCTGGAAATATTGACTTACCTGGAATTCATTCACCATATTTTGCCCCTGATCCAAAACCAACTCTTAAAACAGGAATTAACGCAATGACTGCAGCAGCAATGGGAGTATTCAATGGCAACAAATAATTTATTTAATTTAGAAGGAAAAACAGCTTTAGTGACAGGTGCAGGAAGCGGCATAGGAAAAGAAATTGCTACAACATTATATGAGGCTGGTGCGAATCTAGCTCTTGCAGCAAGAAGAAGAGATAAACTTGAAGAAACGAAATCAGATATAAAAAGCAAAGAACATAAAGTCCAAACTTTTTCTTTAGACATTACTAAAGAGACCTCAATAAATGAATGCTTAGAAAATATATATAGTGAATTTCCTTCTATTGATATCCTAGTAAATAATGCAGGAATGACAGTTGTTGGAACTTTAGATAGCAATAATGAAAATGACTGGAATGATGTCATTAACACTAATTTAAGAGGACCATGGGCATTATCAAAATATTGGCTAAATTCTAGATTAAAAAAATCTAATAAAGGTGGTGTAATTTTAAATGTATCATCAATTACAGGTGAAGCGGTGCAAAAAGGTAATGGAGTATATGCAATTTCAAAAGCAGCACTTTCGCACATGACAAGACAAATGGCTCTAGAATGGGCAAAATATGATTTAAGAGTAAATGCTATTGCGCCTGGTTATTTCAAAACAGATTTGAATAGTGATTTTTTAGAATCAGAAATCAGTGATCCAATGATTAAAAGAATACCTTTTAGACGACCTGGAAATTTAAGCGAGCTTCAAG
>ENA-OSEY01001449-OSEY01001449.1-marine-metagenome-genome-assembly--contig:-NODE-1449-length-16389-cov-5.174718_pt1 | contig 16389 bp, 11 predicted proteins | sample MGYA00248465_ERZ534230 | MGnify/ENA primary metagenome ERZ534230 (study PRJEB26409, sample SAMN06344110) | marine metagenome | isolation source: Sea water from surface | place: Atlantic Ocean:Southern...
AGAAAAGTTGATAACCAAAAAGACACATATAGAATGGTATTAGGTTTTAGAGGTGAATTGGATTCTGGCTGGGATTGGGATACTGGTATTGTAATCAGTAAAGCAACAATGGAAGATACAACAGCAAACAGAATTAGTGCAATTGAATTTGTTGCTGGATTAAATGATAGTACTTCAGCTGCTATAAATCCTTTTTCTGCTACTGATCAAGGTATTGAAAGAGCACTTGTTGATGTTTATAGAAACGATACAAGTAAACTTAGAATCTTAGATTTTAAACTTTCAAAACCTGATGTATTCTCAACAAAAGCTGGTGATGTTGCTATGCTTATTGGTGGTGAGTATAGGTTTGAATCATATGTTGATGATAGAGACCCGTTACTTGATGGAACTGTTCAATACACAGGATATAGTGGCTTAACTCATCCATTTGTTTCTGCTGTAATTGGTAGTAGTCCATCAACAGATACGATTGGTCAAAGAAACACCGATTCATTATTTATGGAAATGCAAATTCCAGTAACTGAATCTATTAGTGCTCAAGCAGCAGTTAGATGGGAAGATGTTGAGAACGTAGGCTCTACAACTGTTGGAAAATTTGCAATCGGTTGGGATGTAACAGATGGTGTTCGTTTAAGAGGATCAATTTCAACTTCTCTTAGAGCTCCAAACCTAATTCAAATTCATCAACAAGAAGTAACACGTGTAGCTACTCGTGAAGACTTTGTATATAAATATATTGGTGCCGATGATTGGGATCAAACTGTTCAAAGATACAGTAAAGCTAAATCTGTTGATGATGGACTTGAATCTGAAAAGTCAACCAACTCATCTGTAGGTATTGTTTTACAGCCATCATTCTTAGAGGGTCTTACTGTCACAGCTGACTTATGGTCAATAGAAAAAGAAGACACAATAGGATTGTTTGGTAGAGAAAATCATACAGTGTATGACTTAGCTTTGAGAATTCTTGCTGGTAATAGCAATTGTTCTACTTTTGTAGGTAACTCTGCCTTAACTGGTTTAGATCCTTATGATGGTGAAGATGATCTTGAGTTAACAGATGGATCAGAAGTATCACTTGATTCAGCTTTTGCTGCAGCGGGAATTTGTCCAAGGGGACAGGTTAATCAGGTCACTGACGAGTACCTTAACCTTGCTACAAGAACTATTGAAGGAATGGACGTTGCTATTGTTTATTCACTAGGTGACTTCACATTCAAATATAATGGTTCTTTCACTGATGAATTCGATCAAGAAGCTACATCTCAGTTTGCTCAAATGCAAGCTTTAAAAGATAACGGTACTATTCCAGAAAATATTCCACTTCAAGGATTTGGAGATTTGCTAGGAAAAGACGGCAATATTGAAGAAAAGCATTCATACAAAATCTATTATAATGGTGGAAATTGGGGTGCTTCACTTTCTGCTTTAACTAAAGGCGACTTTGTTCAATCTAAATTTGGAACAGTTAATGGAAGAGGATATATTATCCCTGAAATGACTACTCAAGATTTAGCTCTATGGGCGAAATTTGATTTAGATGGTAAAGATGCCAGAGTTAAGTACACAATCAAAAACTTTGAAGATGAAAGAGCTCCTCTTGCAGATGGATATCAAGGATATTTCTCAGATATTCACCAAGATCTTGGAATGATTCATCAATTAGAATTAAGAGTAAGATTCTAATTATCAAAAATTTTAAAGGGAGCGCCTAGCTCCCTTTTTTTTGTCTTATAATAATTTAATGTCTGCATATAAGAAAAAAGGATTTAGTATTGGAATAGGAATATTCCTTATAATGATGTTCTCTCCAGCCCCGTCCGGACTTAGTGAAGTTGGATGGGATGTCGCAGCAGTTGCTGTTCTTATGGCAATTTGGTGGGCAACTGAAACAGTTCCCGTTGCAATTACGGCTTTACTTCCTCTAGCACTTTTTCCATTATTAGGCGTCACTTCATTTGAAAATGCAGCAGTCCCATACGCTAATAAAAATATTTATCTTTTTTTAGGTGGATTTATGTTGGCACTAGGTATTGAAAGTTCTGGTCTTCATAAAAGAATAGCTTTAAAAATGATTATATTAGTTGGATCCAGTGGAAGAAGACTTGTAGGGGGCTTCATGCTTGTTGCTGCACTCATAAGTATGTGGGTTATGAATACATCAACAACACTAATGCTTCTACCTATTGGATTAGCTGTATGTGGAGTCATGTCAGAAACAATTCCAGGCATAACAGATAAAGATAGATCGAATTTTGATACAGCACTACTCTTAGGTATTGCCTATGCCGCTACTATTGGTGGTATGTCAACATTAATAGGAACTGCTCCGAACATAGTCTTTAGTGCATTTATGCAAGATACTTACGGTGTTGAGATCTCAATGTTTGATTGGATGATGTTGGGTGTGCCACTAGCAACAATAATGTTATTCGGCGCTTGGGTACTATTAACAAAATATGTATTCCCAATTAATTTTGTTGCAACTAATGATGCACGAAATGAATTAAAGTTAATGCTAGCTAATATGGGCAGTTTCACAAAGGATGAAAAAAGAATTTCTGTTATTTTTGGATTAGCTGTATTTGCCTGGGTGTTTCGTACACTGCTTAACAGAATTGATTTACTCTCAGGTTTAACTGATGCAGGTATAGCAATTATTGCTGCAATACTTATTTTTATGACTCCATCAGCTTCAAAAAAGGGTGACCTACTTCAATGGGAGAAATCAAAAGATTTGCCATGGGGACTTTTGATACTATTTGGTGGCGGTTTATCTTTGGCCGCACAAATAAGCTCGAGTGGTTTAGGTATTTGGATAGGAAATAGTCTTTTAATATTAAGCACTGTACCACCGATACTTCTTATTTTAGCAGTAGCAACTTTGATAATTTTCCTAACAGAAATAACTAGTAATGTAACAACTACAACAACCTTTTTACCTGTATTTGGTGCATTAGCTATTGCAATAGGAGTTTTACCTGTTTCTCTAACAGTTCCGGTGTGTTTAGCAGCAAGCTGTGCATTTATGCTGCCAGTAGCAACTCCACCAAATGCTATAGTTTATGGTTCTAATAAATTTACAATTGCAACCATGATGAGAGCTGGTTTTGCCTTAAATATTGTTGGAATCTTGGTTGTAACAATTTTTGCCTACTATTTTGCTCCACTTATTTTTTAGTGATTATGATGAGATTGCTAAGTTTTATTTTCTTTTTCTCTTATCTTCATTCTGGTCAAGACTATATAGATTATCCTCATCCATTTCATCCAACTTCTAGTAAGAGTGGAATGGTTGTAAGCCAAAATATTCTTTCATCTGATATCGGTGTAGAAATCTTAGATATGGGAGGTAATGCAGTCGATGCTGCGGTTGCTGTAGGTTTTTCTCTTGCCACCACATTACCTAGGGCAGGTAACTTGGGTGGCGGTGGTTTTATGCTCATTTACATAAAAGAAAAAGATGAAATTTTTTATATTGATTATAGAAGTAAATCACCAAGAAATGCATCGATTGAAAAGTTGCTTGGAACAAAAAAAATACCTGAGAGAAATTCAAAAAGATGGGAGAGGGTGGATTATACATATTTAGCCTCAGCAGTTCCCGGAACTGTTTATGGATTACTAGAGGCGCATAAAAACTTTGGGAGATTAGATCTTCAAGAAATCATGAAACCTGTTATTGCTCAAGCTGAAGAGGGAATAACTGTTTCTAGTGACTTAAGCTATGTCATTGGTGTAACTCCACAACTTAAAAGCGATGCAGAATCTTATTCTATATATTTTAAAGATAATAAGCCTTTAGAAGAATTTTCAATTATGAGAAGACCTGACTTAGCTAATACATTTAAGGAAATCTCAAATAATGGTATTAAAGGTTTTTATGAGGGTGAGATTGCTGACAAGATTGTTAATGCAATGAATCAAAATAATGGATTAATAACTCATGAAGATTTAAAAAACTATAAATCTTTTTTTAGAATGCCAATTGCAATAAATTATAAGGGTCATAAGGTTTTTACTGCTGCTCCTCCATCGGGAGGCGGTATTACTTTATTAACATCTTTAAGTATTCTCAATAATATTGATATTAATAAATATAAAAGTGACTCAACTAAAACATATCACTTTTTAGCAGAATCGCTTAGAAGAGGCCATAATAATAGATCTCATTTTGTTGGAGATCCTGAATATTTTGATGTTCCTATTTCAGATTTATTATCATCTAAAAGAATTAAAGAGCTTATAAGTTCAATCGATTCAAATAAGGCGAGTCCAGTAGAGGATGTAAAAGCTTTTAAAAAACCGAAAGAAAGCAAGGATACAACTCATTTTTCAATAATTGATAAAGAGGGAAATGCAGTATCAAATACATATACTCTTGGACTATCTTTTGGTTCTGGAGTGACAATTCCTGGAACAGGAATATTAATGAACAGTCAAATGAACAATTTTGCTTATAGATACGGTGACAAAAACGACATAGGAAGAGGTGCAAGCCCTGGAAATAGATTTGAGCCTGGAAAAAAACCAATGAGCACAATGGCACCAACCATTGTATTTGACAAAAATGATGATTTATTTTTAATAACTGGTTCGCCAGGTGGATCAGACATTCCAGCCGCAATCCTTAGAGTAATTACAGGCGTTATAGATTTTAATTTAGATATTGGTGAAGCAACTATGCTTCCAAGAATTCATAAAGATTGGCCTTATGAAGGTCTTGAGCATGAGAGAGCAGTAAGTAGAGATATTATTAGAAGACTGAAAAGTATGGGCCATAAGACAGAATATGAAAATACAATTGGCAGCACTCAAAGCATACATATATCTGAAGGTGTGAACTATGGTTTTGCTGATTTAAGAAGACCAAATGCAGCTGTATCAGTTCAAACTAATTGATCTTCACTAAAGTTTATTCTTTTTCCAACCCATTCAGTATTTTGCATTTCGTTAATAATATTTCTGTCTGATGAAGTAATTAATTTTCGTTTCTTATCGTCAGTATCTACAAACATAATAGCTTTATTAACGTCATCCCTGATATGGATTGTGTATCCAATTATTATTCCAGAACCACTTTTTTGATCTGATAATTTTACTGGAAGTTCAATTTCTCTAGCTTTTTTAGTGCAATCTTCATATGTAAAATCTATGCATGGGTTCTTTGACCAGAGTGCATATGATTGTTTTGTCATCATACCTGATACCCCAGTAACTATTCCAACACCACTATTTTCTCTCAATTTTTCAATTATTTTTGCTGTTGAATGAAGGACATAACTGTTTAAAGGACCTCCAGCAAATGGCATTGCCCCTGTCACAGTTTTATCTTTGATGTCCTTAAGTTTTAGTGATTTTGCAAACATTTGAACAGCAACAGGAAAACAGCTGTATAGATCATATAAATTAGGTATAAGATTATTTTTATTACAAATATCTAGAATAAAGTTAGCAGCTAAATGCATTCCGGCTGGTTCAATTAAGTTTGGCCTTTGAAGAGTGGGAATCATATGATTATTTTCAGATGATGCTAAAGGATAAACTCTTTTATCGAAAGGAATATTAAGCTTATCAGCTATATCTTCTGAACAAATTATAATTGCGCAAGCTTGGTTTACATTCCAGCTTGTACAGTGATATTTGTTGTATGGAAATGCTTGTCTTAAGTTTTTATTTGATTCAGTTTTTATGTCTATTTTATTAAGAGGTTGTTCAATCCACCCATCTTCATTACTTGCAGCAATTTCCGAATAACTTGAATATATTTCTGATAAATAATTGTTATGTTCGTCATGGTTATTTTGTAACATGGACCTAAAGGCACTCTCCAAAATTGCATAATAGCCAACAGCCATAGAACCCAACTCTTTTTCTTCAATATCTAGTTGAAGTTTTTCGGGAGATTTATCGTACTTATTTGGATTTATATTTAAAGGTGTTTCAATATACTCCTTATTTTCTATTGATGATCTAAGCATTTTAAAACGAGATTCACCACCTAAAATTAAACTAGCTTTAATTTCACCATTTTGAATTTTTTTACATGCAGTGTTGATGAGGTTTTGTTGAAGTATTCCTACTTTCGTTACAGTTGTTTTTACTGATTTAATATTATTGTTTTCAGCAACCCACTTACCAGGATCTCTATATCTCCAAAATCCCTTCGGAACCCTTACTTCATCAATATATTCTTTAATATTGCTGTTTGTACAATCAATAATAGCCTTTTTAAAAGCTTTATCCATTAATATAAGAGCTTCATCGAGTTGGTTGAAGTCACCTTTTTGCTGGATAGTTCCTAATCCAACCACAACAGGCCTATTATTCATGAATTTATCTGGTTGCTTCGCCCCAGTAGTTGTAACCAACTATTTTAGGCGTACTAGGAAGATACATTTGATCAAGAGTATTAATTTTGAAACCACTTTCTTTTAAAATATTCGGTATATCTCTATTGATATTGCATCCTCCAAATAATTTTCCCCATATTGGATTTATCCTATTTTGCCATTTAATAATATTTTTATCTGGTGCAGTTCCATGTTCACAAAAAAGCATTTTTGCATCAACTTTCATTACTCTTTTGATTTCTTTAAGTGCATCTGTTGGATTTGGAATAGTACACAAGGTATATGTCATTACAACGGTATCTATAGAATCTTTGGGTAATTCAATTTCTTCAGCTCCATTAATTAATAAATTAACATCTATTTCATTATCAGAGGCTGTTTTCTTTGCCATATCGCATAATTCACTCGATGGATCTATCCCATATAGGTTATTAATTTCTGATTTTTCATAAAATGGCAAATTTAAACCTGACCCAATTCCAATTTCCAAGACATTACCACTAGCATTAGGAACAACTTTATTTCTTTGATAGTTTATTGGTTTAGTTGAACAACAACAATCTAGCAATTTCGGTAATACATATTTCTCATATGATTTTTTAATCATCTTTATGCTCGTCAAGTGTAAGTGGCATAGCTGCGATATTAAAACCAGCATCAACGTATGTAATTTCTCCTGTTATACCACTTGCATAGTCTGAGCACATAAATGCTGCAACATTTCCAACTTCCTCTGCAGTTACAGTTCTACCTAAAGGAGCTTTATTAGAATGCTGAGAAAGCATTTTTCTAAAATTTTTAACACCAGAGGCTGCCAGAGTTTTAATTGGGCCAGCTGATAAAGCATTTACACGAATATTGTCTTTCCCTAATGAAGCTGCCAAAAATCTTGTATTTGCCTCTAAACTAGCTTTAGCAAGACCCATAACATTGTAATTTGGCAATGTTTGTGTTGATCCTAAGTAGGTAAGGGTTAGAAGAGCTGAATTTTCGTTGAGCATTGACTTTGATTCTTTTGCCATAGCTGTAAAACTATATGAACTTATGTCATGAGCTATCTTAAAGCCTTCACGGTTAGTTACCTCAAGAAAATCTCCTTCAAGCTGATCAGCAGGAGCAAAACCAATAGAATGCACAAAGCCATCAAATTTTTTCCATTTTTTAGATAATTCAACAAAAGAAGACTTAATAGAGTCATCATTTGAAACATCACATTCAATTAAGATATTTGAACCACATTCATTAGCTATTGGCTTAAGATTTTTTAAAAGCCTTTCATTTTGATATGTGAAAGCAAGCTCAGCTCCTTCTCGATGCATAGCATATGCAATCCCCGCAGCAATTGAGTATTTATTTGCAAGCCCGGAAATGAGTATTTTTTTATTTTTTAATAACATTTTTACTAGATTTAATTAGTTATATTGTAAGAGAAAAAAACTTAAAAGTTACCTTTTATATAAGAAAAGGTTATTTTTGTAAAAAAACTTTATAAATGATCCTTATAAATGTTTATAAATAAATTAACAAAAAAGTAGCATTCTTGTAAAAACTCTGAAACAATAGCTCTCAAATGGTGATATTTCACATGTTTTCGTGTGTTTATCATAAAATTTAACGACTTACATGGGGAATTGTATGTTTAATATTAAAAATTACTTACTTCTTACATTAGTTGTATCTTTTAGTGCATTTAATGTAGAAGTATTCTCACAGGACGAGAGTGCTGATATTGAGGAAGTTGTTACTACTGGTTCTAGGATCGCTAGACCTGAAGTTGCAACATCAGCTCCAGTTACTGTTGTAAGCTCTGATGATATTAAAAATTCAGGATTAACAGATCTTGGTGAAGTTTTAAGACAGATCAGTGCTACACAGGGCTCTCTTCCTACTTTAAATACTAATAACGGTGGATCAGGTGGGGTTAGATATTCTTTAAGAGGTATCGGATCATCTAGAACACTTCTTCTTTTAAACGGAAGAAGAGTTGTGCCGATGGGTAATGGTGCAGCAGCATCTCCAGACCTTTCACATATTCCAACAGCTATGATTGAAAGAATCGAAGTGCTTAAAGATGGTGCTTCTGCTATTTATGGTTCTGATGCGATGGCTGGTGTTGTTAACATTATTACTAAAAAATCTCATGACGGTGTAACTGTTGATCTATTTAAAAGTGATTCACAGGACACAAACATGGGTGTTGAAGAATTTAGTGTAGTAGTTGGCACAGAGAGTAACAAAGGTAGCACAGTTATTGGATTCACTTCTAGTGAAAACTTTGGTGCGTTCATGTCAGAACAACCATGGTCTAACTTTGAAGTTTGGGCACCAGCCTATTTTGCAGCAGATGATGCAAGGGTTGAAGGTTCAAATTGTGCTTTAGCATGTTATCCAGGTGGTAGTTCAGCTCCTCCATGGGTTTCTGTATTCTCACCTTATGGTAGTGCTACCAGAGGTCCAGAGTATGGTGACTGGAGAACTAGAGTTGGAACAGATGCTTATAATTACAATCCAGTTAACTATTTAAGAACACCTCAAGAAAAATACAGCTTTACAATGAATAGCAATTATCAGATTAATGATAACTTAGCTTTCTTTGCAGAAGTTCTATTTTCAAATGTTGAGAGTAAAAGAGCTTTAGCTTATGAGCCTCTTGCTCCTTTAGCATTCTTTGGTGTTCCAGCTCCATATTCAAAAGATAACTATTACAACATTACTTATGGTCCAAAATTTGATGTTAACGGAGATGGTGGTGTTGATATGGTAAATGGTGAAACCATTGATATCGATGACTGGAGAAGAAGAATGGTAGAAAACGCTCAAAGATTAGACGATAGAGATACTAACGTTTATAGAGTTGTTTTAGGACTTGAAGGTACATTAGATAATGGTATGAACTGGACAGCTTTCTTCAATTTTGGAAGAAATGATGCTGATATTACTTCAAGAGGTTATTTCAACCTTGAGAAAGTAGGAGAAGCAACTGGTCCAACATATTTTGATGCAAACGGCGACCTAAAATGTGGTGTTGACGCAAATACAAGTATTTCTAGCGATTGTGTTCCTTTAAACATTTTCTATGAAAATTCTGTTACTGCAGAAATGCTTCAATACATTTCTGGTGACTGGGATTCTTACGGAATGGGTGAGAATGAACAGAAAAACTATGGTGCTACAATATCAGGTGCCGTACCAGGTAGAGATAATTTATCATTCGCTGCTGGTTATGAGTACAGAGAAGATAGCGGCTCAACAACTAATGATGCGCTTATTCTTCAGGGTATTACAACAGCTGGATCTTCATTAAATACTGCAGGTTCATATGAAGTTGATGACTTATTTGTTGAGTTACTTTATGTAAAAGATAGCTTAGAAGTTTCTTTAGCATCTAGATACTCAGATTACTCAACTTTTGGTACTACAACTAATTCAGAGGTTGGTTTCCAATATACAGTAAGTGATCAAGTTACACTTAGAGGTACATTCTCTGAGGCATTTAGAGCTCCATCAGTTCCTGATTTATATGGTGGTACATTCTTAAGCTATCCAACTGCTGATGACGCTTGTGATGATAATACTGCGTCAGGTGGACAGGCTACTGCTTCTTGTCAAGCAAATGGTGTTCCAGCAACAGGATATATATCTAACTTAGTGCAAATTCCAACGCTTTATGGTGGTAACCCAGATCTTCAACCAGAAACTTCTGAGTCATGGACTATGGGTGCGGTTGTTGATCCTGTAGATGGTCTTACAATGACAATTGATTATTGGAGCATTGAAATTGAGAATGCAGTTGGTACTGTTGGTACAACTGACTTAATCAGATTATGTGCTACTCAAGGTCTATATTGTGATAGAACATTTAGATTTACTAGCCCAGCTGCTGTTGCTGGTCAAATCATTAGAGTTGAAGATACTAACAATAACGTTGGTACAGAAACTTATACTGGTGTTGACTTAGGCATATCTGCTGATCTTCCATCTGTTAGAGGCGGTGATTTAACACTTGATATGCAAGCAACATATAACGAGGAAACTCAAGTTATTACTGCTGCAGGTCTAGTTGTTGAAGATCTTGCTGGTACAGTATCACAGACATATGGTATGTACTCAAGATGGAGAGCATTAACTAAACTTAACTGGAATAAAGGTAATATTAATGTAACTTACACTAATAGGTATATTCATGGAGTAACTGATGAAGTTGATGACTTCTGGACTCTTGAACCAACATATACTGAAATTCCAGAAGTTATGTATAACGACATAACTGTTAGTTATTCTACAGACAACATGGGCACAATTGCTCTTGGTGTTACTAACTTTACAGATGAAGAGGTACCATTTGTGCCTTCAGCATTTAATGCTAATACTGACCAAGAAAACTATGACTTGTTCGGTCCTGTAGTTAATGTGAGATATAACTATACTTTTTAATTAAAATTTAGTTAAAAATTATTAAGCCGGTGCTTGTCACCGGCTTTTTTATTGGTAAACTTAAATATCAGTTCTAATTTATAGCTATGAAAAAAATATTTTTACTTTCTCTTTCTTTTTGTGTCCTTGTCATTTCTGGATGTTCAACAACTTCCTCAAAAAAGGTTTCTGCCGAAGACTTAACCGATGAACAGATTGCTAAGTACAACGAAGGAAAATCAGAAGAAAATCAAATTGTTTGTCGAATGGAAAAACCTTTAGGTTCAAATATCAGTGAAAGAGTTTGTTATACAGTAGCCCAGTTAAAAGCTAGAGAAGAGGCTGATAAAGAAGAGTTTAGAAGAAACAATAATATCTTTGAGCCTGGCGGTGGTTAAACAACTTAAAAAGACATACGTTTCACTTATAAAAAATATTTATTCGTTTTTTACAAAAGTATTTATTTTTTTTATGAACCTTTACGTAAAATCTCAAATAAAAACTAAATAGTTTTTTAAAAGTGCTTAAAACCTTATTTACATTATTAGCGTTAATACCTTTATACGTTACTGCTGAATATAAAAACACAAATGGTAAGGCAATAGATAAATCTATAAAAGATCTTATTAGATGGCAACGAAATCAAAAAAAGCCAGTTTTAGCATCGATAGAAGTATCAGATGAGTGGCAATCAATTGATTTTGAAGAAGCAGATAATTATATGATTTGGATAGGCCATTCTACTTTTTTAATAAAGAAAAATAATCTAACAATACTTACTGACCCTGTATTTTCTGATAGAGCATCACCATTTAAAAGATTTGGTCCAAAAAGATTAATCCCTCCAAGTATAACTATCGAGGAACTGCCTCCAATCGATGTTGTAACTATTAGCCATAACCACTATGACCATTTAGATATAAGATCTTTAAAAAAATTATCTAAAGCAAATCCTGATTTAATCTTCCTAATTCCTGAAGGAGATTTAGATATTTTTAAAAAAAGAAATATACCTAATGTCACAGAGTTTGATTGGTGGGAGGATATTGCAATCGATAAATTTTTATTTACCTTTACACCAGTTCAACATTGGTCTGCAAGAGGTTTATTTGATAGAAACGAAAGCCTTTGGGGTGGCTGGTACATAAAGACAAATAATTACTCAATGTATCATGCTGGTGATACCGGCTATTCAGATGATTTTATTGAAACAAAAAAAAGATTAGGTGCTCCAAAGTATGCATTTTTGCCAATTGGAGCTTATGATCCAGAATGGTTTATGTCTGAGAGCCATGTCAATCCAGAAGATTCTGTAAAAATTATGAATGATTTAGAAGCAGAGTATAGCTTTGGTATGCATTGGGGAACTTTTACATTAACTGCAGAAGATACTCTTGAACCTCGTGAGAGGCTAAATGATGCGGTTACGGCTTTTGGAATAGAAAATTTTAAAACTCTTATCCCAGGAGAAGTGATATTTCTTGAACAATAATCAATTTACTTAAAAATTATAATTAGATAAGATGTTGATTCTTTGGGGCTATAGCTCAGCTGGGAGAGCGCTTGAATGGCATTCAAGAGGTCCGCGGTTCGATCCCGCGTAGCTCCACCATTTAGAAATATAAATAAAATATTTAATATAATGAATGAATTATTATTAACTGCAGCAGTTGTATTACATCTTTTTTTGATTTGTATTGGTAGTTATAGAAACTTCAAATAGCAATTGTGATATTTTTCTATTGAGTTAATGTGGATTTTTAATCTTTTAATTTACTGAATTTTAAATTTGTATCATCAATCGACATTAATCTAACAGCAAAAATATCTTTCAGATAGTTTTGATAATTTTTCCATGGTGCTTTATTTCCTTGTTTGGGCATTTGATTTAGTCCTCTTTGAAAATAACCAGAAGTAAAATCAATTAGCTGATCATCACCATATGCACTTTTATCATCAATAGGCTCGCAGCATTTAACACCTTTTTTATCCATTAGGTTAATTAATCTACAAACATATTCACAAGTTAGATCGGCTCTCAATGTCCATGATGCATTCACATACCCAAATGACATTGCAAAGTTTGGAACTCCACTTAACATCATACCTTTGTATGTCAGTCTTTCGTTTGCAACAACTTTAATATGATCCACGCTCACATTGATATCATTTAGAGAATTTAGTTCTATCCCTGTTGCAGTAATAATTACGTCTGCTTCAATTTTTTTACCAGAATCAAGAAGAATTCCATCTTTGTGAAATTCATTAATCGTGTCGGTGACTACAGATGCTTTTTTGTTATTAATAGCATTAAATAAATCGCTATCAGGCACCAAGCATATTCTTTGATCCCATGGTTTATATGATGGAGTAAAATGTTGATTGACATTTTCAATACCAATTTCGTTTTTAGCTAAATCCAAAATTCTACTTTTAGTTCTTTCAGGATATTTTCTTGCCATAAAGAAAGTAAAGCTTTGGTATAGAATATTTTTCCATCTAATTAAAAAATAAGTGATTCTTACTGGAAGTATTCTTCTTAGAAATTTATTAATAACATCTTCACTAGGTCCAGAAACAACATATGTAGGGGATCTTTGAATCATTACAACGTGTTCTGCTTGTTCAGCAATTGCAGGAACAATTGTTATAGCAGTTGCACCACTTCCTATAACCGCAATTTTTTTATTTTTATAGTCTAGTGATTCATCCCAAAATTGAGGGTGGACTATTTGACCTTTGAAATTTTCTTGATTTTTGAAGTAGGGCATATGAGGTTTTGTATAACTGTAATATCCTCCACATAAAAAAAAGAAATTACATGTCATATCTTTTAAATCATTATTAACATTAATTTTAAGTTCCCACTGAGATTTTTTTGAATTCCAGTTTGCTGAATCAACTTTATGATTTAATAAGATATTATCATTTAGTTTATATTCGTTAATTGTTTCATGAAGATACTCCATGATTGATGGACCATCAGCTATGGATTTATCATGAATCCATGGCTTAAACCTAAAACCTAGCGTATGCATATCAGAATCAGATCTAATACCTGGATATTTAAAAAGATCCCAAGTACCACCAATATTTTCCCTTCCTTCAAGGATTGAAAAGGATTTATTTGGACAGGATTTTTTTAAGTTGTAGCCAGCTGCAATACCAGATATTCCTGCACCAACAATAATTACATCTTTATGCATGATAAATATAAATAACCTTTAAACTTTACGATGAGTTAAAATTTGTTTATGAAGAATATTTTACTATTAATTATAATTTTTTCTAATAATATCATTTCGTTAGATATTGATGTGACAGAGCTTAAAAATAAAAGTCCTGAAAAAGTTCTGTATATCGGAAATAGTTATCTATATTACAACGATAGTCTTCATAACCATGTAAGAAGAATGCTTGAGGAAGAATATTCAAAAGAAATAGATAGAACAAATTATAAAATGGTCACAATTAGCGGCTCAAGGTTACCGCATCACAATATTGAATATCCTCTTAATCATAAAAATCTGGGTGCTGAAGAACCTTTTGAATTAGTAATTTTGCAAGGCGGAAGTGGAGAGGCAAATACAATTAGTGAAAGAAAAGATTTTTCACTCAAAGCAAAAGCAATGATTGAGAAAATACATGAGGCCGGAGCTGAAGCAGCCTTGTATATGATTCATGCCTATGTTGAGCCTCATGAAAATACAAATCCTGAAATGATTAAGAATATCAAGAAAATGTATATCGATGCTGCTAATCAAAATAATGTACTCGTAATTCCTGTAGGAATAGCATTTGAAAATGCATATGATCTCAATCCTGATATAGTCCTTCATAAAGATTATGATGGATCACACCCAAGTTTGCTTGGAACTTACTTAGCTGCATGCGTTGTCTTTTCAAGCATAACTCACAAGTCACCGCTGAAAATTCAATATGATTATTTTGGAAAAATTACTCAAGAAGATAAGAAATTTCTACAGGAAGTAGCTAAAAATACAGTTGAGAATTTCTACAGAATAAAACTATAAGTTATCTGCGTAGTTATGGTTTGTTTCGCTGTGATGTTCTTCATCGGCTCTAACACATCTTATTAAATCTGAAAGCTTTGCATCTGTACCAAGCTTGTAATAATTAATAGCAAGTTTTGGCGCTTGAATATTTTCAACCTTACCTGATTCTACAAGCTCTAAATACTCTGTATAACTTTTAACAGCTTCATCCTCAAAATAACCAATCATTCTGTGAGCAGTTCTTGTAAAAAATATGTACATAAATAAATAAAATAAACCAAAAATTACTTGTGCAAATAAAACAATAAATCTCTCAAAATAATTAGGTTTAGCAATTTCAATAAAGAACATTAAATGCATTCTTTCATTTTCAGCTTCAGCAAGCATTTCTCTGATTTGTTCACCATAACCAGCTTTCATTACTCTTAGACTTTTAAAATGCATCCAAACACCAGCAACCATACCAGGTACTCCTGCAACGGTTTCTAATACCACGGCTCTATGTCCATATCTTTTTGCAAAAAAAGTGTCTGCAATTATTCTAAAGAATTTAGTCATCGATAGAGCAAAGGCGTCTGAAATATTTTGTTTATTTAATTTATCTAGTATTTGCATATTTATTAAATTTATAATGTATTATATTAATTTTTTATATTATGTTCAAGTCAACAACATATATACGGTTAACTTATTCTCTTCACTAAAATATACTCATATAATTGCAGTATGAAAAAATTCTTAATAACCTTATTTACATTTACTTTTTTATACTCTTGTAACAACGAGGTCACTACTGACACGCCTAGTATGGGTTTATTTGAAGAATACTTATTTAAACTTGCATCTGATGAATTTGAAGGAAGAGCACCAGGAACTAATGGTGGATTAATGACTAAAAATTATATCTCTGATCAATATAAGGATATGGGATTAAACATGTTCGGAGATTCTTATTTAATGCCAGTAAAACTTGCTGAAGTTACTCTTAATACTAATATGTCAGAATTTAATCTTACCTATGAAGGAAAAAAAATAGATCTTGTAGCTGATAAACAATTTGTATATTGGACTAAAAGACAAGTTAATGATGTTGAACTAAAACCAAGTGATTTAATATTTGTTGGATATGGTGTAAATGCTCCTGAGTATGATTGGCTAGATTATTCAGATATAGATGTTACTGGAAAGACTTTAGTATTACTTATAAACGATCCTGGATTCGAATTAAAAGACCCTAATTTATTTAAAGGTAAGGCTATGACATATTATGGAAGATGGGGCTATAAATATGAAGAGGCAGCTAGAAGGGGCGCCTCAGGAGTATTAATAATTCATGAGACTGCCCCTGCAGCTTATGGTTGGGAGGTTGTTGAAAATAGCAACACAGGGCCTCAATTAGACCTTTCAATAGAAAATAAAAATCTTGACAGAATTGAGCTTGAGGGTTGGATCACTAAAGATGTAGCAGAAATGATATTTTCCAAGTACAACAAAACATATGATCAAATGAAAGCTTATGCTTTGTCTGATGATTTTAAACCTTTTGAATTAGATGGATTTCAATTGTCAGCAAAAATAAAAAATGATATTCGATATGCAGAATC
>ENA-OSEY01001450-OSEY01001450.1-marine-metagenome-genome-assembly--contig:-NODE-1450-length-16388-cov-12.712771_pt1 | contig 16388 bp, 17 predicted proteins | sample MGYA00248465_ERZ534230 | MGnify/ENA primary metagenome ERZ534230 (study PRJEB26409, sample SAMN06344110) | marine metagenome | isolation source: Sea water from surface | place: Atlantic Ocean:Southern...
TCTAACCATAATCCACTATTTTTTACATACTCAAAAGTATCATAAAAATACTTATTACTAATCCAATCAGAAGTAGTAAGATTATTCTTAATTATATCATTTTCAATTTCAACACATGTAGTCATTATTTAACTCCGTTATAAATTACCAAATTCATTAAATTGAAATACATTTTGTGTGCTACCACGATATAAATTCATCCAAAGACCACAGTTACCAGTGTGATTAACAACATAAGCACATTGAGATACTCCTCTTAGAGCAGCATCAAACCACTGCATCCAATCCATTGTATCTTTTCCTTCATTTTCCATTACAGTATTCATGGCATCTGTTCCTGTAGTTGATGGTGTTTCTTCAAAAGAAATAATTTTATCACCTAGTTCAGATTTAAAGTATTCAAGTACTTGAGTTTGATCTGTCTGTACTAAAACTTTTTTGGCAGAAGTTTGATCTAAAATTTGTTTTACAGCACTCATATAAGATTCTGGTGGTGCTAAACGAACTTCAGTATACTTATCAGTTCCCCTATAAAGAACCGCAACTGTTTCACTTGGATCAACATCATATTTTTCACCCAAAAATTTTATTCTTTCCTGTACAATTTTACTTGGACTAAAGAATCTATTTACTACTTGATTATAATAATCAAAATCATATAATTCAAACTGTTTTCTATTCTCATCAGGAAGATTGACTTTTTTAAAAAGAGTCACTTCTTGACTTGGATTAAGTTCATAAAAATCTGGAAAGATATCTCTTTCTGGAGTTGGTTTAAATCTTTTGAAACCCATAGAATAATCAATTCTATCTGGTATTATTCCATGTTCTAATAAAATTAAACAAGATAAAAATGCCTGAGATTGATTTGAATAAAAACCACAGTTCCACATACAATATAAATCATTCATCTCTGGATGATTTAATTTACTACATCCACCTGTAGATGAGACATACTTACAATGTCTTAGTTTCATTTACGATCCTCAATTTGCTGTTGAATCCAATTATATGTTTTACGAATACCTTCTTCTAATGTCTGCGAATAATCCCATCCTAATTTTTCACGAATCAAATCATTGTTTGAATTACGTCCACGAACACCAAGAGGAGCATCTAACTTATAAACTTTTTTAACAACTTTACCAGCAACTTTAGCAGCAATATCTACAAGTTGATTAATTGTGACCATCTCTTCAGATCCAATATTTACAGGACCTTGGAAATCAGAATCCATTAATCTACGAGTTGCCTCTACACATTCATCAACATAGAGAAAAGAACGAGTCTGTTGTCCATCTCCCCATACTTCTATAGATCCTCCTGAGTCAGGAACATATGCTACTTTTCTACAGATTGCTGCTGGTGATTTTTCTCTTCCTCCGTCCCATGTTCCTTCTGCTCCGAAGATGTTATGGTATCGAGCAATGCGTACAGGAATATTATAATTACGGTTATAAGAAAGATAAAGACGCTCGGAGAAGAGTTTCTCCCATCCGTATTCGGAGTCGGGGTCTGCGGGATATGCTGAGTCTTCACTACAATCAGGGTTATTAGGGTCTAGTTGATTATGTTCTGGGTACATACACGCAGAACTTGAATAAAATATTTTTGGTTGTTTTTTAGGATGATGCTCTGGTTCATAATGATCTAGTTGTTCATTTAAAAGACGAGTCTCTTCAAGAACATTTAAATTAATACTTACAGAATTATGCATGATTTCAGCATCATGATCACCTGTAAATACAAAACCAGCCCCACCCATATCAGCAGCGAACTGATATATCTCATCAAAGCAATCTACCATTTTATATGGTATCTCATGGTAGAAGTTACCTTGATAACCTTTAAATTTAATTACACGATGAACAAAACTTCTCTGCGTCAGATCACCATGAACAAATTCGTTTGCTTCTGTTTCTGAATACTCTGGAGATTTAAGGTCTACACCTCGAACCCAATAACCTTCGGAACGAAGTTTCTTTACCATATGACTACCAATAAAACCACCAGCACCCAATACTAGTGCTGTCTTTTTATATTCACTCATTATAAAATAAATTACTACACTTATATATTATACAACAAAAAATGTTTTTGTGCAACTCTAGTCATACTTTGTACATTCTTCAAAGAAATATCCTCTCATATCCTTGAGAGAAAGAATAGGATCTCCATCAAGTGGCCATTCAATATCTACAGAATTCCACATCAAAGTTTCTTGATCTTGTGGATAGTAATAATCAGTACATTTATATTGAAACTCAGCAGTATCACTCAGTGTGTAAAACCCATGTGCCATACCTGGTGGAACCCATAGTATTTCTTCTGGTTTATCTAATACAACTGTAAAGTGTTGTTTATATGATGGAGAATTGACTCTTAAATCGACAATCACATCAAATATTGATCCTTGTGTACATCTTACTAATTTTCCTTGTGGATGTTTTACTTGATAATGAAGACCTCATTGCTTGAGGGAGTGAACCTTGATCTCCTGATCTTCCTTTGATTTTTATTCTTATTACTTTACCTTGTTTACCATCTGTATAATAAATATTTCCAAGTCCTCCATGTTTTCTTGCACTATATTTTTCAACAATACATTTTTTATCAGGACTTACTCTTGCAATTATAGATCTAGACTCATCAGTAATTAAATTTTCATTAATTACCAATTCTCCACAATGACCATCCAAACACGACATTGCACCTGATCCAGCACCTAAAGCGTAAGATTTTTCTGATCCAATCATTTTTGAAATTTCTTGGTAATCAAATTCAGCACCAATAAAATTAGGATCATGCATGTATGGCTCACCACCAACATCTATTATTTTTTGATTACCGCTTATTCCTTCAGATGGACAATCCCACTCTCGAAGATTAGGACAATCCACAACTTCTACTTCAACATTTTTAAAATTTTTAGATAAACCTTTTTTTAATGCATCTGCTACATCTTCAAGTGAATGATTTGTGAAGGTTCCTTTTTCTATTTTTAATTGCATAATGTAAATAAGCTATAATTTATTTTGCATATTGTCTATAGATAATATATATAATTTCTATACATAAATAATTTTAAAAAGGTAACGATGATAAATAAAGATTTAAAAGTAGCTGTATTAGGTGCAGGTGCTATGGGATGCCTGTTTGGAGGATTGCTGGCTGAAAAAGGATTAAATGTAACTTTAATTGATGTTTGGAAAGAACATGTCGATGCAATTAACAAAGATGGTTTAAAAATGGATGGTCATGGTGGAGATCGTATAATTAAAGTTAAAGCTACTTCGGATCCATCTTCGTTAGATAAAATGGATGCAGTAATTGTTATGTGCAAAGCAACAGCATTAGAACCAGCATTAAATAGTATAAAAAATATTATTGGTGAAAAAACAATCTTCATGTCTTTTCAAAATGGAATTGGTCATGAGGCGATAATTCAAAGTATCGTTGGGAATGAGAAAGTAATAGGTGGAACAACAACACAGGCTTCAAATATTTTAGGACCAGGTCATATAATGAACCACGGTGCATTACCTTCATGGATTGGTGAATATGAAGGAGGAATAACAGAAAGAATTTCAGAAATAGCTGATACTTTTACTGCACATAATTTAGAAATGATTGCAGCTGAAGATGTAAAAAAAAGAAAATGGATGAAACTTTTTGCTCTGACTGCAATTGGTCCTCTTTCAGCTATCTTTGATCTACATCACACCGATCTTTACGTAAATAATAAAGCTAACGATGTATCGAGAGGACTTGGTAAAGAAATCATTTTAGAGACGAGAGAAGTAGCGCTTGCCGATGGAGTTAATGTTTCTGAAGATGAATGTCTATTTATGTTCAATAAAATTGTAGATTCTATGCAAACAAACAAATCTTCAATGGCTTTTGATGTTCAGTACAAAAGAAAAACAGAAATTGATTTTATTAGTGGTGCTGTTTCTAAAATTGGAAAAAAACATGGAGTAAAAACACCTTTAAATGACCTGATGTATAAAATGATTAAGGTTAAAGAAGGTATGTATAGTTGATGCTTAAAATCAACCAATTAAAAAAAATTAAAAGTAATTTTCCTGTACTAGTTGGAGACAAAGTTGTCGAGAAAAATACATGTAATTTATTAATTGATGAGATTAGTAAATCTAAAGCCTTTGATGACATGATTATGGGTGGTCGAAGTAGAATTAATAAAGGCTCAAAAAATTTTAATAATTATATTAAATCTTCAAATAATTCTGCAAAACTCTTCAAACTTTTTAATAGCAAAACATTTTATAAAAAAATTGAAAATCTTTTTTCTAAAAATTTTAAAGATGGATCTTGGATAAACAGTCACAAGCCAAAAATATTTAATCAAAAAAAATTTACTATAAAAAAGAAATTAAATTCAAGTGAATTAAAAAAATTATTAGGAAACAATTACACTAACCCAAAAGTTAATTTAGATATTGATTTTTCAGTTTCTAAAGGAGGATACAGATTACGTCCTCATAGAGATGATATTACGAGATTGTATAATTTTTTAATTTATCTAACTGATATTCCAAAAAAAAATGGAGGATCACTTACAATTTATAGAAAAAAATCTAAGAAAAATTTAAGAAAAAGTTTCAGAAGATTTCCAAAAATGAGTGAATTAGAAGTAGTAAAAGCATTTACTCCAAAAAAAGGAACTGTAGTATTTTTTCAGTCTACACCAAATTCTTATCATGGGGTTAAGCGTTTTATAGAAAAAAACTGTCCAAAAAGATTTTTTATTTATGGAAGTTATGCGCTCAATAAGCCAGTTATTTGGAATTATAAAGGAACAGCTTACTATCCACACATCATCAGTACCAAGAAAAAAATGTTAACTTCTTTTCATGATGCAAATTATTTAACAACTGCTCCTAAGAATTGATATTGTTAATAAATTCTACTAGGTTCTATTAATGGCAAATAATCTACAAAAGAAATTATTTGAACAAGGATATTTGAGAGTAAAAAATGTTCTTAACTATCAAAGAGATTTAAAGCCAATCCTTAATGACATGGAATTTGTAATGGATTGCTTAATACAAAAATTTGCAAAAAAAAAGGATGTAAAAAAAGTTCTTAATTTAGATTTTAAAAAAAAATATTCATATATATCAAAATTAAAAATTGATGATTTAGATCAATATTTTAATACTAGATTACCAAGAGATCACGTTAAGAAAGACAGTGATTATTTTGCTACTCAATCTTTATGGAATTTGATTACTAATAAAAATATTTTAGATGTTGTTGAAAAAATTTTAGGCAAAGAAATCATGTCTAATCCAGTGCAAAATACTAGAATTAAACAACCTGAAAAAAAATTACCAAAAGGTTCGGTATTTGATGGTTTAAGTGGAAGAACACCTTGGCATCAGGATGCTGCTGTTCTTAATACTAAAGGACAAAAATTAACGGACATGGTTACTGTATGGATACCTTTTACAAAAACTACAAAAAAAAATGGGTGCATGATTACTGTTAAGAAAATTAATAAAATGGGATTATTAAATCATATTGCTGGTTATAGGGGCCAAGTAGAAATTAAAGACAGCAAATTACTAGATAAAATGGAACATATTCACTTAGAGGCAGATGTTGGGGATGTAATTCTTTTACACAAACATTCAATTCATTGTTCTCTGCCTAACAGATCAAATGATTTTAGAATAAGTGCAGACCTTAGATATAACGTAGCCGGCCAACCTTCTGGAAGAGATCCGCTACCAAATTTCTATGTAAGAAGTAAAAATAAAAAAAACCTTAAAATTCAGAATTTTAAACAATGGTTGGCTCTTTGGGAAAAAGCAAAAGAAAAGTGTATCCCACGTAAATACGCTTTTAAATATCCTCTTCCTACTTTTAAAACAAATAAAAGAGATCTTTCAAAATTATTATAAAAAAATTAATTATGAAAATTTTAATAACTGAATTTATTAATAAGAATAGTTTAGACGTATTAAATAATACTTTTGAAATCAAATTTGATGAAAAGCTTTGGGAAAAAAAAGAAGAACTTAAAAAAATTATTAAAGATTATGATGGTTTAATTGTTAGAAATAAAACTCAAGTAAATAAAGATATTTTATCTAACGCAAACAATTTAAAATTTATAGGAAGATTGGGTGTTGGTTTAGACAATATTGATACTGAATTTTGTAAAACCAAAAATATCCATGTCCAACCTGCAACTGGTATGAATGCAGACTCTGTAGCTGAATATGTGATTTCATCTTCTATGTCTTTAATAAAAAAAATTCCTATGTTTCATCATGGAACAGTCAAAGGTGATTGGCCTAGAACAACTATTAAATCTGCTGAAATAAATGGAAAGTGTATTGGAATAGTAGGTTTTGGTACAATCGGTAGAAAGGTTGCGGACTATAGTTTGAAAAATGGTCTAAATGTTTTGGCTTATGATCCTTACATTAAAAAATTAGATGATAATGAAAAAAATTATAAATTATCTTCATTAGAAGATGTATTTAAAAATGCAGATATTATTTCTTTGCACTTACCATTAACAGAAGAGACTAAAAATTTAATCAACAAGTCTTCATTCTCTAAAATGCAAAAACAGCCAATAATAATTAATACTTCAAGAGGTAGTGTTGTAAATGAGAATGATCTTATAGATGCTTATGATCAAAATCTAATTTCAGGATTTGCATTAGATGTATTTGAAAATGAACCTATTAAGAAAGATTTATACGAAAGAATAACATCTGAAATGAATTGTATTTTAACTCCTCATATTTCAGGTGTCACAACAGAGTCAAATATAAGAGTTAGTAATTTTATAGTTAAAAAAGCGATAGATTTTTTTAAGTAATTATCTCGTTTAACTTAACTACTCTTCCAAGTTTAATTGATGTCTCAGCAGCTTCTCCAACGGCAACTGCAATTAATCCATCTTTCAAAGATACCTCTGGTTTTAATTTATTTTTTACTGCATTTATAAACGCTAAATGTTCATAATAAGTTGAACCATGATGATGTCCTGCTTCAAGTATTTTTGGATCCACACTAACACTTTCTTGTTTAGTTTTTCCGTCTCTCATACCAATTCTTACATCAGAAGTAGTTTTCCCAGACTCGTTTGAAGGAACTGAAGTTTCAATTTTACCAATATTTCCTGTTGCAGTTAACTCTTCTTGCATTTCAGAATTTTCGGCAAACATACAAAGCTCAAGCATACTTCTTGAGCCATTCTCAAAATTAACAATTACATAAGCATTATCAATAATATCTGGTTTTTTCCCATCATACTCTTCATCTAAATGATTTACATCTTGTCCCCCACTTGCATAAACACTTATGGGCTCACTCTTAACAATAAAACGCATCAAATCAAAAAAATGACAACACTTTTCAACTAAAGTTCCTCCAGTATTTTTTTCAAATCTGTTCCAATCATTTACTTTTTTTAAGAAAGGAAATCTGTGTTCTCTTATTGTCAATGTTTTTAGGTCACCAATTGTTTTGCTGTGAATTTCTTTGATAAATTTTGAAACAGGAGGCATGTACCTATATTCCATTGCAATCCAAAAAACTGAAGGGTAATTTTTAGTAAGTTTTTCTATTTCTAAACAATCTTTGGTCTTAGTGCACAAAGGTTTTTCAACCAATATATGTTTCTTGGTTTTAATTACATCTTTTAAAATTTGAATATGAGTAAAATTAGGAGATGAAATTATATAAACATCAACTAAATTTTCTTTGATCAGATCTTGATGATTTTTAAAGCAAACAACTTCTGATTTGAGTAATTCTTGGCACTGTTTCAAGGATTCCTCATGTGGATCTGAAAGAGCAACTACTTCAGCTTCATCTATTAAAGATAAATTTAAAATATGTTCTCGAGCCATTGTGCCAGCTCCAATAATTCCATATTTAATTTTTTCCATATTTATTATCTATCAGTTTAATTAAATAAATTTAATCAATTGTTAATCCACTTGGTACTTTTTCTGGTTTACCGAGTGGTCTTTGATTTCCACTTTTACCAGTTAGAGATTTTAAAAAAGATACTAATTGGTCAATTTCTTTTTCACTCAAATCTATTGGTTTGATTTCTATACTTGAAATGATTCTATCCTGCTCTCTTTTGTCTGAAAAAGTTACAAAATCAATTTGTTCTAGCCATGGAGCCTTTGGTAAATTTGCATATTGAGGTTTCCAATTTTTATTCATAGCTACTGGATTTAAATGATGTTTAATTATGCCTTTAAGTGTTGGATAAGCACCATTATGACCATAAGGTGCTGTTAAAGAAACATTTCTTAGCGCAGGTGTCTTAAATTTATACATGTCATTCACATCATCTGTTTCAACCATTCTACCAACATCGCGAGCATAAGGATCAAAAGGTCTAGTTCTACCTGGTCCAAATTGTGGAATACCTATTGAATGAAATTTTTGATCAGACAATAATGATCCAGAATGACATGAGCTGCAATTAGCTTTGCCATAGAATAAATTCATACCAGCAATCTGATTTGAATTTAAAGCTGATTTATTTCCATTTAAATATTCATCAAATGGAGAGTCAAAAGAGGTCCATTCATGAATTTCAAAAGCTGCAATTGAATTTACTATATGTGTAATATTTATATCTAAAGCATTATCGACATCATCGAAAGCATTTTTAAACATTTCAACATATTCAGGAATTCCTCTTATTCTATGAGTAATTACAGGCCAAACTCTATCTATTCTCATACTGTCTTTACCAACTTTTGAAACAAGTCCTATAATTTCATTTTCACCTGGATTTCCAGCCATTTCAAATTGTCTTGTCATTGGAAATAAAGCTTGTACTGCAACTATATTATCAAGCCCTTTTGGAAGCAGTTCTTGCGCTGGGGTATTAAAACCATTACCAAATATATCAGATTGAGTCACTCTTCCGTCATGAAGTAATGTTGTAATATCTTTAAATCCTAAATTCCATAATGCTAAAGCATTTCTAGGAATACGTTTTTTAATTTTATCATCTCCTGTTCCAGCTGTTCTTTCTAATCCAATACCATGTCCTCCTTCACCAATTCCTAATGAAAGTCCATCTGAACCACCTAGATCATGACTATGGCAGGTTGCGCAAGCAATGTTTCGATTTGCAGATAAAATTTTATCATGAAATAAAAGTCTTCCAATTTTAACTTTTTCTATATCAACTTCATGGAAATCTTCGCTCTTTAATGGTTTTGGTAAATCAGTTGCGTAAGTTTTATTTACTGAAATTAAAAATGGAATTATAAATATTATTATTTTTAAATGATTAAATATCTTTTTATACTTTTGTTTCTTCCATCCATAGTTTTTGCAGAAATAGAAAATGCTCGAGATTTGATGGAAGAAGGAAAATTTAAAGAAGCTATGGAAGAACTTATGCCAGCAGCTAGATCTGGTAATGCTGATGCTGAAGAGCTTATTGGAATTATGTACGCTATGGGTCTTGGTGTTGAAAGAGATGATGTTAGAGCTTTTGAATGGTATCTCAGATCTTCTATGAAAGGTCATCCTGGTGCTCAATCTGGTGTTGGGTGGTATTACGAAATTGGTAGAGGACTTCCTGCTCCCGATCTTGTTAGAGCTTATATGTGGTATGGTTTGTCTGCTATTGGTGGAGATCCTGATGCTGCAATTTCTCAGGAAGAAGTTATTAAAAAAATGACTCCTGAACAAATTGAAAAAGCTCATATTCTCATAAAAGATTATAAATCTTGGATATATCCTTTTAGATAATGAGGCGAACTAAAATCCGCCCCATTATATTAATTTGAAATTACAAATCTTTTTTGTATGCGCTCGATGCTTTTTTCTCTGCTTTAGCTACTGCTTTAGTTAAAGCGTTGAAAATTTCTTTTCCACCTTTAACATTAGCTTTAAACCAATCATACACTGGGCTAGCTTCTTTTTTAAAACTAGCTTTTTGATCAGGCGTAGGAACATATAAATCTCCTCCACCAGCTACAAAATCCTCATAAGCTTTGATTGATTTTCTCTTAGGCGAAGCAAAAGTTGCTTGCTGCAAAGCATAGAAACCATCCGTCACTACTTTTTTAAGATCTGATGACATTGATTCGTATTTTGCATTATTCATCCACCATAATGCTCCCATGTATGCGTGACCGTCTAAAGTAACATATTTTAGACCTGCATCAGGAAACTTCATGTTCATAATGTCAGTAATTCCATTTTTAGAACCTTCAACTACACCAGTTTGAAATGATGTAAATAATTCAGGCCATGGAATAGGAGTTGGAGATGCACCTAATGCTCTTACAAGTTCCTGAGGTAAATCAGCTACAACTGTTCTGATTTTTAAACCTTTCATGTCAGATGGATTTGCAACTCTTCTTTTTGTATTAGCAAAATTTCTCCATCCTCCAGTATTTCCAATTGTCATCAATCTAATTGAGTCATTAGAATCTTTTAGAGCCATTTTTCTCATTGTTCTTACAAAATCACCTTGCATTACATCTTCAGCAATTCTGTCATCAGCCATTAGATAAGGTAAATCTAAAACTTGAACATATGGAAATACACCTGCAGCACCTCCAGAAGTAGAAATGTAAATATCTATACTTCCATCAGATACACCTTGTAAACACTCAGCACCCTTTGAACATAGCTGAGTACCTACAAATAACTCTACAGCTATTTTTCCATTTGAAGCTGCTTCAACGTAGTTTTTAAATACTACAGCACCATCATAGTCTTCATCTTGATCATTAGAGTTCATTGTCATTCTTAAGTTATAATCTGCAGCCGAAACTGACGCAGTAAAACTGATCAAGAATAATAATGAAAAAAATGATTTTATTAATTTACTCATAATTATTTCCCCTCTCATTAAATATTTATGTACAAAAACTATACTTAAATTGAATTCGAGAGTCTATCGACTAGTAAAAAAAATTGATAAATTTATTTTGCGAATCCAGTAAGCAGAGGAATCGTCATCGAAATTGATGGAAAATATGTTATTAAAAATATAACTATAGCTTCTACTGCTAAGAATGGCAATATAGCTTTTGCAATTGTTTCTACTCTTTCCCCAGAAACAGAAGATGCAACAAATAACACAAGACCCATGGGTGGGGTTGCTAAACCAACAGTTAAATTTACAGACATAATAATTGCAAAATGTACAGGATGAACTCCAAGCTCAATAAAGACTGGTCCAAGAATTGGCCCCAAGATAATTATAGCTGGACCTGCATCTAAAAACATTCCAACAATAAATAATAAAATATTTATTAGAAATAATAAAACATACGGGTTGTCAGTTAATCCTAAAACGAACGCAGCAAGATGCTCGGGAGCATGTGATAAACTTACAACTGTTTTAAAGGCCATTGCGGCACCAACTAAAAGAAGAACTACTGAAGATACCATCGCTGCTTTTGTCATCACTTTAGGAACATCTTTCCATTTTAATGATTTCAAAACAAACAAACCGATAAACATTGCGTAAGCAGCTGCTACAGCTGATGCTTCTGTTGGAGTAAAAATTCCACCAAGAATACCTCCTAAAATTATTACTGGTGTCATTAAAGGAAAAAAAGCTTTAAGAGATGCTTTGCCTCTTTGGCTCCAAGTTGTTTTTTCTGTTACTGCTGGAAAATTATATCTCTTAGCCATAAATTTTATTGTGACCATCAAACTAACTCCTACTAAAATGCCAGGTACAATCCCTGCTAAAAATAATGCAGCAACACTCTCGCCCATCACATAAGCATAAATAATCATAATCCCTGATGGAGGAATAATTGGTCCTATTACAGAACTAGCTGCGGTAATAGCAGCTGCAAATTTTTTTGTATATCCTTGCTTTTCCATTGCAGGAATAAGCATTGATCCAATTGCTGATGTATCAGCTACAGCTGAACCCGATAAACCTGCAAATAACATTGAAGTCAATACATTCACATGAGCCAAACCACCTTTTAAATGACCCATCATCGCCTGACTAAACTCTACAAGACGATGTGTTATTCCCCCTCTATTCATCAACTCCCCAGCTAACATGAAAAAAGGAATAGCCATAAGTGGGAAACTATCTATTCCATTATAAATATTCCTATACAACATTGCACCATCTCTGGCCTGGTCATTTAACCAAAGTAAAATTCCTGGTGCCGCTAACAAACCAAAAAATACTGGTAAGCCAATTAATAGAAATAATAAAAACAAAGGAAGGAACCAAACTAACATTATTGTGTCTCCAACTTTTGTTTATCGTAATCTTCAGGTAAATCTAACCTAGTAAAATTCGTAAGAATATTTCTTAAAATTAATTCTATGTTCACGGATATTAAAAATATAATCCCAACTGGTAAAGACATATACATCCAAGCTAATTTTATTGGTTCTGCTTTTCCACCAATTAAATGAAAAGGAATTTTTATCGAAGAAGAATTAAATATCCATCCTGCATTAATATGTTTAAAACCTAATTCTAAACCTATAACTAAGACAAAAAGAGATACAATTAACAAAAACAAAGTTAAAAAAGTTGATATAAGTTTTGGTAAAAATCTCTCTAATAAATCAATAGAAACAAATCCGCCCCATCTATAAGCAGAAGGTGCGATCAGTCCTGTCATCCATAACATCAAAAATCTAGCAACCTCATCAGGCCACGGCAGTGCATTATTTAATACATACCTAAAAAATACTTGTACCAAGATAACAATCACCATCAAGAGTATTGCTATCCATGCAAATTGTCTGCCAATTCTTAAAAAAAAAGTATTTATTTTCTCAAGGGTATTAAAAACAAATAGGAGAATATTAATTGTCAAATTCACAGCTAAATTTATTTTAATTATTTAATAAATACAACTTTAATCAAAAAACTAATTTACTTTATATAATAATTCTCGTATTAAAAATGCTCTCTAAAAAATTTATATACAATTATGAGTAATAAAAAAAAGATATTGATTATTCAAAAAGTCCATGAAAAAGGTATGGAATTAATTAATAACCACCCTAACTTTGATGTTGAAGTAACTGATGATACCTCTGTAGAAAATTTAAAATCTAAAATAAAAGATTGTGATGGCGCTTCAATTAGAATAGCAAAATTATCAGGTGAGGTAATTAATGAAGCAAAAAATCTTAAAATAATTTCTAGACATGGGGTTGGCTACGATAATATTGATTTAAAAACAGCTAAAGAAAGAGATATAAAAATTGCTATTACAGCTAATGCAAATGCAGTTACAGTTGCTGAGCATGTTATGTTTGTCCTGCTAAATATTGCAAAAAGAAGAGAACTTTATCATACGACAGTTAAAGAAGGTAATTTTAAGGACAGAAATAAATTACCTAAAACCATTGAAGTATGGAAAAAAAATTTCCTAATTATGGGATTTGGTAGAATAGGTAAAGCACTAATTAAAAGGTGTTTGGGATTTGAAATGAATGTTTACGTCTATGATCCATTTGTAGATAAAGATATAATAGATAAGCTTGGTGGGAAAAAAGTTAATAATATTGAAGAGGCAGTAAAAACAATGGATGTAATATCTCTACACATGCCTTTAACAGACAAAACAGAAAACCTTATTAATTATAATTTGCTTAAAACAATGAAGAAAAATTGTATCATCATTAATGCTGCTAGAGGTGGGATTATAAATGAAGAAGATCTTAATAAAGCTTTAAATGAAGATTTAATTTTTGGAGCAGGAATTGATGTATTCAAAAAAGAGCCACCAGAAAATGATAATCCTCTTTTAAAAAATGATAAAGTTTATTTAAGTCCACATACTGCTGCTTTTACTGATGAATGTATGACAAGAATGGGTGTAGAAACAATTCAAAATATAATTGATTATTTCGATGATACATTAGAAAAATCAAAAATTGTAAGATTGTAGTAAGATATATCGTTTTAAAAGTTAGCTTTTATAAAGCTCGATACCACTAAGATTTAAAGTTTCAGTTAAATACTTGTAACCTATTTTTGCGTATTCAAATGGGTTTGCTTTTGCAGGATCTTGTTCCGCCTCTACTACCAACCATCCAGAATAATTTTTTTTCTTCAATACATCAAACAATGGCTTGTAATCAATACATCCATCACCTGGAACTGTAAATGCACCTTCTAAAAATGCCCCTCTAAAACTTAAGTCTTCTTTTAAAGATTTTTCTAAGACACTTTTTCTAATATCCTTACAATGCATATGAATTAATCTTTCGCTAAAATCATTTAATATTTTTAAAGAATCTCCCTGAGCAAATAACATGTGGCCAGTGTCTAATGTAAGTTTTACACTATCATGCGTGTTTTCAAGTAATCTTATCGTATCCTCTTCAGTCTCTATTATCGTGCCCATATGATGATGATAAGCAAGTGGCATACCTTCATCTTCGAGATATTTTCCCATTTCTGAAATTTTTTCATAATATTTTTTAGACTCATCAAGATCCATTTGAGGTCTTGTAGATAATTTTCGATCTGGGTCTCCTTGAATTGAACCAGAAACTTCGGCAAAAACCATACAAGGTGAATTACAATCTTTGAAAAGTTTAAGTTGATCTTGAATAACTCTTTTTTCTTCATTCACACTATTTGTTCTTAAATTAGCGCCATACCAACCTGAACAAAGATTTAAATTAAATTCATTAAGTTTAGGAATTAATTCCTCTGATTTTTTTGGGAATTTACCGCCAGATTCAATTCCAATAAATCCTGCCTGACTAGCTTCAGACAAACACTGCTCTAGAGATGTGTCTCCACCCAATTCAGGCATATCATCATTACTCCATGCAATTGGTGCTATTCCTAATTTTACTGACATACAAAATTTATTAAAAATTAAAAACATTTTTAAATGATGATATCTTTTGCATCAAGAAAATTATATTTTCAATTGATGTTTAATTAATAATAAAAAAATGTTTCTTGATTTTATTTTTTAATTCTGTTCTATTTTATTATGATTAACTTTTCTTTGATGGGTGCTGGACGAATTGGAAAAATGCATGCTAAATTTATAGCAACACATCCAAAAGCAAAATTAAAATACATATATGACATTAATTCTGAGTTTGCTAAAGAAGTAGCAAAATCAACAAATTGCTCAATAGTGTCTTCACCAGAGGAGGCAATTAATGCAGATGATATTGATGCAGTTCTTATAGCGTCTGCTACTCCAACCCATACTCAATTTATTACAATGGCAGCAAAAGCAGGAAAAGCAATTTTTTGTGAAAAGCCAATTGATTTAGATATCAATAAAGTGAATGAGTGCATGAAAAATATTAAAGGATCAAACGTTCCTATTCAAATTGGCTTTAACAGAAGGTTTGATGCCAGTCATTCAAAGGCACAACAGGCAAGGGTAAAAAAAGAAATTGGTGAATTGGAAATGGTTGTTATTACAAGTAGAGATCCTGAACCTCCTGGAATTGATTATTTAAAAGCTGCTGGAGGATTTTTTAGAGATACTACGATTCATGATTTTGATTTAACTAGATTTATATTAGGAGATGATCCTGTAGTTCAAGTATCAGCATTTGGAGGTGCTTTATTTGATAAAAATTCACAACAAGTAAAAGATCTAGATACCGCTATGTTTATTTTAAAATCAAAAAATGGTGTTTTAATTCATATTAACAACTCTCGACGAGCAGTTTACGGATATGATCAAAGAGTTGAAGTATTTGGTAGTAAAGGAATGGTAATCTCTAATAATCAAACTCCTACTTCTTTAGAAAGATACACAGGTACATCAACAAATGAAAAAGAACCTATACATTTCTTTTTTATCGAGAGATATGAGCAAGCTTACAGAGATCAATTTAATGAGTTTGTAAAATGCGTTGAAAATAAAACAAAACCATTAGTAGGATTTGAGGATGGAAGAAATGCTTTGATTATAGCTAATGCAGCATATGAATCCTTTGAAAGTGGTAAAGTAATAGATATAAAATTTTAACATGTCTAATAAATATATATCTGAACAATCTAACCAATTTAAAAATAAGATAATAATTGTAACAGGAAGTACCCAAGGAAGTGGAGCTGAGACTGCAAAATTACTAGCAAACAGAGGTGCTAAGGGAATAACTATTTGTGGAAGAAATAATGAAAAAGGAAACAAGGTAAAATCTGAAATAGAAAGCATGGGTACAGAATGCCTGTACGTTCAAGCAGATTTAGAAAAACTTGAAGACTGTAAAAAAATAGTTTCTGAAACTGATAAAAAATTTAACACAGTAGATTCTTTTATAAACGTTGCCGCTTTTACTGAGAGAGGAACTATCTTAAGCACAACAGAGGAAAATTATGATAAAAATTTTAATGTAAATGTAAAAGCTCCTCTTTTTATGATGCAAGA
>ENA-OSEY01001451-OSEY01001451.1-marine-metagenome-genome-assembly--contig:-NODE-1451-length-16376-cov-19.036628_pt1 | contig 16376 bp, 17 predicted proteins | sample MGYA00248465_ERZ534230 | MGnify/ENA primary metagenome ERZ534230 (study PRJEB26409, sample SAMN06344110) | marine metagenome | isolation source: Sea water from surface | place: Atlantic Ocean:Southern...
TACGAAGGCGTAGCCGGCAGATTTACAGTCTGCTCCCTTTGGCCGCTCGGGCATCTCGGCATAACAATAAAGTCTCTTTTGAGTTTAGATTATAAATAAAAATTAGTGAGATGAATTTTTAATTGATTAGGATTATTTTATGGACAAAAAAATTCAAAACCTATTAAATAAATGGCTTGAAAATAATCTTATTTCTGAATCAACCTACGAAAATATCGTTAATTTTGAAAACAATTCAAATCCCTCTCAAAAGTCAAAAGTTGCAAAAACGATAACTTTGATTGGAAGTCTATTTTTACTCTCAGGACTGCTTGGAACACTTCCCCTAATTTGGGATAATCTAGCTTATTGGGCTCAGTTGCTACTTCTGATTGTTACAACAATGTTTTTAATTTATGCTGCGAATTACAGTGAAAAATTTGAAGATAGAAATATATTTATTTTTAAATCATCTGAGAGGGTATCTTCAATTCTTTATTTAATATCCACAATCTCATTTGGATCAGTTGTTGCATTCTCTCTAAATATCCTAAATACAACTAATAATGTGAGTTTATCTGAAGAGATTTCAATACTTCTGGTTTCTTTATTTGTTTTCATTTATTCATTTATTTTGTATGTAAGAACTCGTCTCATCTTTCAACATATTGCACTTTTTTATACATCTATTTTTTTTCTTGGATCGCTTGGTAATTTAATTTTTCCAAATATTGAGCCTTGGGCAGGCGGATTATTTTTAATTGCAACTGGTTTAATTTGGGGACTATACACTTCAAATGAAGTATTGGGGCCAAGCTGGTTGGGTTATTTGTTATCTACATCAACAATGTCAATTGGATTTATTGTATTAATTGATGATTTATTACAAAATAATGATTTACTTCAAATAATTTTGCTAATCTTTGGCTCTGTAGTTTTTGTCTGGGCAAGCATTCAATTATCAGAGCGAGTTATATTTTATATTGGTGGATTGGGCTTAATAATCAATCTTCCACGATTAATTACCGAGTTACTACCAGACAATATATGGCCCCCTTTAATTCTATTCTTAGTAGGTGGTGTACTTGTAGCCGTAGGATTGTATCTAAATTCTGTTAGAGAAAATTTAAAAAAATAATGTCAAGCAGGCTTTTGCTGTTGATCTCTTTAAGTATATTTGTAGCCACTTCAGTTGTAGTAGCTTTATTTGGGGTTGTTCCACTTCCTGAATATGAAGATTTAACATCAGACAATAAAATGAGTGGCAAATTAATCTATCATGTAGAAATACAATCAGAAAATATAATTCCCCCAGCACCTGATATATTGGATTCCTGTATTTTTTATATTGATTTATCCAATAAGTCATTAATAGAAAATCCTATTGTTTGTAGTAGCGACCTTTACGAATTGTCATATGATATCTACTTTTATGATGCTCAAATTTATGAAGAACAGAATATCATCCTCTATTACTGGGATTATGAATCAAGTAATGATAGGAAAGCTTTAATAGTTGACATAACTAGTGGAAAAATTGTAGAGCAAGTTGATGGAAACATAAATTCAAATGAAAATGACAATATGAACATATACGGAGAAAAATTAATCGACCCTTGGGAATCATCAGATTATAACTCAAGGTCTATAGGCATTTATTATGTAACTAGAACAGAAACTTTAGAGGTTTTTAACTCAAGAGCTCCGTCTAATTATTATTTTGAATCTTTACATTGGTCACCAGATGGAAATTATATAGTTGCTGGAGATTCTGAAAATAATCTAATTATATTTTCAAAAAATAAAGCATTTACACCCCTTAAAATTCATTTAAAAACTGACATGTTAGATGGTGAAAATATAGAGTTAATAAATGTATTAGGTTGGACTAGATAGTAAATGGTTTTTTAGGCCTTACGCCTATCTCACTAATAGCATAAGCTGCGCTCTTGTTAGCTATCTCAGCTGATGATTCTATAGATAAACCTATTTGTAAACCATAAAGATACCCACCGGCAAAAAAATCACCTGCTCCTGTTTTATCAACAACAACTGCTTCCGAAGCATCAAAAGAATGCTTTTCGCCACCTTCTAAAATTAAAACTCCATTTGGCCCAAGAGTACAAATTAACTGTCTAACATTTGGAAATTTTGCACTAAAAAATTTTATCGATTCCTCTGTGGTATTTTTTTCAGAAAGTGAATTTAATTCGTCTTCATTGCAAAATACATAATCAATATCGTCTGCAATAAAGCTTGTGAAACTGTCTCGGTGCATCTCAACACAAAATACATCTGAAAGACTTATTGAATTTAGACCTCCAGATTCTTTATTTATCTTGGCAGCATTTAGGAAAGCTGATTTACTTGAAGGTTTATCCCATAAATATCCCTCCATATACAAAATTTTTGCATTTTTAATTGCGTCAATATTTAAATCTTCAACTGAGAGATACTCACCAGCACCAAGATAGGTGTTCATTGTTCTTTCACCGTCAGGAGTAATAAAGATTGCACATAATCCAGTTTGATTATCTTCACTCTCAAAAACTGTATAATCGTTGAGACCAGAATCTTTTAAACTTGACTTAAATTGTTTACCTAGATTATCATTTGAAATTTTTCCAATAAAACCCACTTTTCCACCTAATTGTGATATCCAATAAGCTGTATTGGCTGCAGAACCTCCGGCTTCGTAAACTGGATTTTTCATATTTTGAAGAAGAAAATTTGAACGTTCTTTGTCAACTAAAGTCATTCTTGCTTTGTTTAAATTTAATTCATCAATTACAAATTCTTCAATTTGTTCTAAAGAATCAACTAATGCATTTCCAATACAAATAATCACAAATAAAGTTTAAATGATTTGTCCAGGATTTCCTTCTGAGTCATGAATATTTTCAGTAAAGTTTCTTAATTCTTTCATTCCGCCAGACATATTATAAGCTTCTATATCTTGAGAAATCATATAGTTAGTTACTCTGGCCGACCTTGAACCAGAACGACATACAAATATATACTTTTCATTTTGATGAAAATTATTAATATTCTCTATTATTTCTCCCATTGGAATATGAATAGCACCTACGTGATGGCCAGATGTCCATTCATCATTTTCTCTGACATCAACAAGAACACATCCTTCTTCTATCAAATTTTCAACCTCATTTGGTTGAACCGATGGAATGCTATTAATACCTAATTCCACTTTGAGTTTGCCTTAATCTTCTTACTCTTTCAATCGTTGGCGGATGAGTTGAAAATAATTTACTAAAACTATTTCCAGAAAAAGCTTTTAGTGGATCAGATATAAATAGTTGACTAACTGCAGGGTTTACGTTCATTGGAACTTTTGAATATCGTTCAATTTTTTCAAGGGCTGACGCTAAAGCTAATGGGTTGCCTGAGATTTCTGCACCTGTTTTATCAGCACCAAATTCTCTAGTTCTTGATATTGCCATTCTGATGATTAAAGAAGCTATTGGGGCAGCAATAAATGCCAGAATTATTATTGCAGGATGTGTATTTCTGTTTCTGTTTCCACCGCCCCAAAAAGCCATCCTTGACATAAATGAAACTGCAGCTGCCAACATTGCAGCAATACTTGATACTAAAATATCTCTGTTTTTTATATGTGATAATTCATGAGCCAAAACACCTTCTAGTTCGTCTTTATTTAAAAGGTTCAATATACCTGTGGTTACCGCAACTTTTGCGTTTCTTGGATTTCTACCTGTTGCAAATGCATTTGGTTGATCACTGTTAATAATGTACAGTTCTGGCATTGGCATCTTCTCTTTTTGTGTAAGTTGAGAAATAATTTGTGTTACTTCAATAAATTGACCTTCTTTTATTGGCTGCGCACGAGTTGATTTTATAGCTAAATTTCCTGAGAAAAAATAGATGAATCCATTAAAAATTAGTGCAAAAAAAAGTGCAGAAACTAAATCAAAACCAAAAGCTGTTGCAGAAAATAATACAACTAAAGTCATAAGCGTTAGAAGAGCTGTAGTCTTTACAAAATTCATACTCTAATTATAAAAACTTTAAAATTATAACTTTTCTGCTGTTAGGCAGTAAAAGCCTCCTAAACCATTTGAATCTACAATTGCTTTCAAGCCACTCAACTCAGAATTAATCTTTAATTTTTCAATTCCTTCAGCAGTTATATACTTATCTTGTAAATCATCAAAAAAAATATTAAAACCATTATCAAGTAAAAAATCTCTTTGTAATTTTAAAGTTACCTTGTAACCAAGAGTTGTAAGTTCTCTCGATATAGAAGAAAAATTTACGTCGTAAGTAATGTCTATATTTCCAGAATCTTCAATAGGGTCAACAGATAAATGATGATTTTTGTATGTTCTTAACAATGAACTATACATTCTCTTATCTCTATTATCCTGTTCATAACCGTAGTCAAATAGTAAAATTTTTTTTGGATTGATTTTTTTAATAACAGAATTTAAAAATTTATCTATATTGACTTGAATCTCAAACTCGTAATCTTCATTTGGAACTATGTTGTTTTTATTTATCCATTCAAGTTCTTCGTTTCTCATCGGTTTTAACTCATATGACAATGAAGTGTCTTCTAATAAAACTACTTTTTCATACCAACCCTGATCTCTGTATATCCCAATAGAACATGGGATATTGTCTAATATTTCATTTCCAAAAATTAAATCTGATGTATTGGTATTTAATTCATTAATTGTCGTATATGTTTTTATTCCTTTTTTTATTAATTCATCTCTTGCAGTAGAGGACAGTTCAACTGCAGTAATTTCTTTTATACCTATTTGTTCTATTAAGGAACCTGTTCCAGAACCTATTTCTATAATATTTTTTAAATTACTTTTAGAATTTATCCAATTTCGTATGATTTTTCCAAAATATTTCGAAACTTCTGGAGATGTTAAAAAATCACCTTCTTTATCAGACCTTACTATATCAGTATTAAAAAAACCTAGTTGCGAATATAAAGCTTCCTCCATAAAAGTGTCAAAATATATAAATTCAGTATCATATTTTTCTTTTATGTATGAGAGAAAATTTTTTTTTGGCAAATCTTAATTGCCAAAAAATATCGAGGATACTTCTCCAAGATAACTAAAAATCCCTGGGAAGATTCCGGAAACAAATGTTATGAGAACAGTAAATACGCCAACTACTTTAAGAGGATTTTCAAATTGAAAAATTTTATCTTCATTTACGGATTTAAGCTCGTCCATCCATATAACTTTTGATATTCTTGCATAATAAACTAAAGCAATAACAGCATTTATTGCACCAACAACTCCAAGAGCAACTCCAATTGAATTTGCAGAGCCCAATAAGCTCCTAAATACTACAAACTTTGCGAACCAACCACCTAAAGGAGGTATACCTGCAAGTGAGAAAAAAAAGATTGTTGTTAAAACTCCAGCTAAAGGTGATTTTCTTGCTACTCCTCCCCACTCATAGAAATCTGATGATCCGGCATAATTGCTAAAAAGATGTACGCACAAAAATGCTCCTAAATTCATAAATGCGTAAATAATCAGATAAGTAACACTTGCAAAAATTCCATCTTGATAATCCCCAGTAATTCCAGATATTGCAATTGGAGCTAATATAAAACCAGCTTGTGAAATAGATGAATAAGCTAAAAGTCTTATAGGATTATTTTGTTGTAATGCAACCAAATTGCCAAGCGTCATAGTTAAACCTGAAATAATCACAAGAATTATTCCCCAGCTTGAGCCTGATCCTGCAAAAACTTTTGTTAGTAAAATAATGAGAGCAACAAAACCAGTTGCTTTTGAACTAACAGATAGATATGCAGTTATAGGCAGGGGTGCTCCCTCGTAAGTGTCTGGAGCCCATGAGTGAAAAGGAACAATGGATATCTTAAATCCAATACCAGAAATTACTAATATTGCACTGAGTAATACTACTGGAGAACTAGCTAGAGATGCACTAAGCAAATACGAAGCGATATTAGAAAAAACCAGCTCACCCGAAAGACCGTATAAAAGTGAAAATCCATACAATATTAGAGAAGCTGATAAAACTCCTAGTAGAAAAAACTTAATTGCACCCTCATTTGATTTTCTATCGCCTTTTTTCCAACCGGAAAGTAAAAACATCGGAGTTGAAGCAAGTTCAATACCAATAAATATAGTTAACAAATCTCTAGAAGAGCTGACTATCAGTGCACCTAAAAGAGAACTGAGCAATAAGTAGTAATACTCTCCCTGATAATACTTATCACTTTCAATGAAGTTGATTGAGAGAAGGAAGGTTAAGTAAGTAATTAATATAAAGAGTCCTTTTAAAATAATTGAAAATTTGTCGACAACAAAACTATTTTCAAAAGCATAAATAGGTGAGGTGTAGTTTGCCCATTGTATTACTAAAGGAGCCAGAGAAAATAAAGTTCCAAGAAGTGCAAAAGCAGCTACATAATATTTTGATTTTCTTGGAAGAATCAAATCAAGAATTAGTGTTCCAACTATGGTAAAAACTACAATAAGTTCAGAAGATATTGCAAAATAATTTATAGAAATTTTTAACCCCCAAAGGCTTTGGATAGCATTGCTATAACCGCATCATTTGTTGCGCCAAATATTAATTTAGGAAATACCCCAATTAATACTGTTAAAATAACCAGTGGAATCCATGCTGAAAGCTCATAAATGTCTGCATCATGAAGGTCTTTATCTGACCATTCATCTGATGGCTCTCCTAAATTAACTCTTTGTAGCATCCAAAGTAAATAACCTGCTGTCAAGACAGTGCCAATAGCTCCAGCAACCATAGAAGTCCTGAATACAGTTGTGTTTAAACCGTCTAGTGGATTATAAGCACCTAATAAAGCCATAAATTCTCCCCAAAAGCCAGCTAGACCAGGGAGACCTAATGAAGCCATTGCAGTAAACCCTAGCAATGCACCCGTTTTTGGAAGTAACTTCATGTTTCCACCCAGTCTGCCCATATCTCTTGTGTGGTAGGTATGTGCCATAGAGCCTGACAAAAAGAATAGTAGTCCAGTGATTACTCCGTGAGCAACCATTCCTATCATTGCCGCATTGATACCTATAGGTGTTAGAGAAGCTATTCCTAGCATTACAAATCCCATATGACCAACTGAAGAAAAAGCGATAAGTCTCTTCAAATCTGTTTGTGCAAGACAAGCCAAAGAACCATAAATAATTCCAATTGCAGAGAGAATAGCAATTGCTGGAGCCCACGCTTTTGCCTGCTCTGGAAGAATTGGTATCGCAATTCTAACAAAACCATATGATCCAAGCTTCAAAAGAATAGCAGCCAATAATACTGAACCAACTGTTGGTGCTGCAGTATGTGCATCTGGAAGCCATGTGTGAAGAGGCCACATTGGAACTTTTACAGCAAATCCCAAAAATAATACAGCAAATACGAGCGTTGCAAATGTTCCGGTAAATGCGCCTGAGGTTCCAAGCTCAATTAACTCAGGAATACTAAATGTTTTATTTCCCCGATAATATAGGCCCAAAAAACCAAGTAACATAAAAGCTGATCCAAATAATGTGAAAACAAAAAACTTAATACTTGCATAAAGTCTCGTCTCTATCTGATTTTTAAATCCAGATACGGTCCTTACAGTTTTATCACCCCATATCCCTATCATGAAGTACATAGGTAATAATACAATTTCAAAAAATACAAAGAAAAGAATCAAGTCTAACGCTACAAATGTTCCATTCATTCCAGTTTCGAGAACAAGTATTAAAGCTAAAAAACCTTTAGGACTTTTTGGTTCAGGTAAATGCTCCAAAGAGTAAATTATTGCCAAAACGGTAATAAATGTTGATAGCACTAAAAGGGGTAGAGAGATGCCGTCTATGCCTATTTCATAATTTGCATTTATACTTTTAATCCACGAAATCTTATTGCCAAGTTGGAGCTTTTCGGCTGACGAAAAATCAAATTGAAAAAGCAAGATTGCACTTAAAACAAAAGTGATTAGCGAAGAAGCTAATGCAAACCGTTTAATTAATTGCTCTTGAGCTTTTGGAATCAAGGTGATTACAAATGCACTTATCAAAGGGAAAAAGACTACTGCAGAAAGCCCAATACCATTTGTAAATAATTCCACTTTTCCCCCCCTATATTATAAATAAAATTAATAGACTAATTGTCACTACGCCACCTAAAAACAGCATTAAATATTGTTGTGTCTTCCCTGTTTGTAATAATTTGACCTTACCACCAAAACTATCAGTACCTGATGAAGACATATTTAACAATTTATCAATTCCATTTTGATCAAAATTATTGTACACAATACCGCCCAACAAAGAAGCTATTTGTCCAAAACCATTGACAAATCTATCAATTACATTTGTGTTGAATTTATCTACTGCTCTAGAAATATTTATTTTTACTGGATCAATTACATAGTTGAAATAAAAGTCATCTAGATAGTACTTGTTTTCAAGAACTGACCAGATTGGTTGAATTTTAATTTTATCATCACCTGTTTCAGCACTTCCTTGCAGTTGATATAAGTAATATCCAAGTGCGATACCAAGCAAACCAGCTAACAAGCCACTTGATAATGCAAATAAGTCAAAGCTTTCAGGATGGTATTCAACAATTTTGTTCTTCCTTGTCGTAACCCAGTCTGTAAATCCTGTGTAAACACCAGGAATATTTACCCAACCTGAGGCTATCGCAAAAACAGACAACGCCAAAAGCGGTGTTGTCATAAGATTGTGAGATTCGTGAGGATGACCATGACCTCTATACTCTCCAAGAAATGTTAGAGAGACTGCTCTCGTCATATAAAATGCTGTTATAAACGCTCCTAAAACTGCTATAAAAAAGAACGTAATTTCTCCTTCATGATTAAAAGACGCAAGAATTTCGTCTTTAGAGAAAAAACCTGCGAATGGTGGGAGTCCTGCCAAAGCAACTGTTCCAATTATGAATGTAGCAAAAGTCTTTGGCATAACTTTTCTTAATCCACCCATTTCTAACATACTATTGCTATGCACAGCATGTATAACAGACCCTGCTCCCAGAAACAACAGAGCTTTAAAGAATGCATGAGTCCATAAATGAAATAATGCAGCAGTATATGCACCTGAACCAATTGCAGCAACCATATAGCCTAGCTGACTTACTGTTGAGTATGCGAGAACCTTTTTTAGGTCATCTTGAACAACTGCAATTAATCCCGCTGCTAGTAAAGTAATCACACCAAAAAGCATCACAATATCTAATGCATCAGGTGCCATTGATTTATAAAATGGAAACATTCTTGCTAGTAAATAAACACCAGCTGTAACCATTGTTGCTGCATGCATAAGTGCAGAGACTGGTGTTGGACCTGCCATAGCATCAGGCAACCAAACATGTAATGGAAATTGAGCACTCTTGCCCATGGCGCCAATAAATAATAAAATTGCAGCGATAAACGCAACTGAAGATAGCTTTTCATATTCATGTGTTGCCTGATAAAGAATTTCAGAAATTCTCAATGTACCAGTGTTTAAAGCTAAAATTATTATTCCAATCATCAAACCTACGTCAGCTATCTTATTTGTAATAAATGCTTTCATAGCAGCAGAAGAATTGTCTTTTTTCTCCCAATAGTGTCCGATTAATAAGTAAGAACAGACGCCAACAAGTTCCCATCCAATTAAAATTTGAATTAGTGTAGGAGAGGACACTAAAACTAACATACTTCCAGCAAATAAAGTTAGCGATGTAAAGAAAAAAGTATATCTGATTTCGCCCTCCATGTAATTTGTTGCATAAATGAAGACAAGCAAGGCAACCGTTCCAACAACAAAATACATCATTATTGAGAGACCATCGACGACCCAACCAAACTCAATATCAAATACACCTATACTTCCAACGTTTATAAAAAATTCGTTTACTACACCACTAGTAATGTGTGCGTACATAAGTGCAGAACTGTACAAGAATATTAATCCGATTGTAGCTAATGCTACTTCAGCACCTTTTAAAGGGAGATATTTACCCATGAAAGTTATTATCAATGCGGCTACAAAAGGCAGTAGTACTAATAACCATGCATACTGAGCTAAAAGTCCACCATCAGTATAAATTAATTCACCTTCAGCAAAAATAGTTGAAGTGAAATTTACCATTTCATCAAATCAAATTCATTTATGTTGGCTGTTTGTCTGTTTCTAAACAGCATAAGAACAATCGCTAGTCCTATCCCAACCTCAGCTGCTGCAATTGTGATTATAAAAATTGTAAAAATTTGCCCTTGCATCATAACGTCCGCAAGCATTGTATCAAACATGATGAAATTTATATTTACAGAGTTAAGAATTAGCTCTATTGACAAAAGGACCATAACCGCATTTCTTCTGACTAAAATTCCGTAAATACCAAGTGAAAATAAAGCAGCAGCAACTACTAATACAGGTTGGACAATCAAACTTGATCCTCATCAATCAGTGCTTCATCTTTTCTTGCTAATGTAATACCTCCTATTAGAGCAGCAAGCAAAATAAATGAAACTAATTCAAAAGGGAATACAAATCTACTGAGTAAAATTTCACCAAGCAATTCAGTTGATGACCCAGAAGTAATTACAACTTCACCATCAAATCCATTTACTAATATATATGAAAACAATAAAAATATTGAACCTGCGATTGCCGCACCTAACTTTTTATTTTTATCGTTGTCAAGCTCAGCATTTTTACCCAGCGGAGCTCTAGTTATCATAATTCCAAATAAAAAGAGAACGATGACTGCACCAATATAGACAAGAACTAATACAAGAGCAACAAACTCTGTAGATAAAAGTAAAAACAATACTGAAGTTAAAGCTAGTGTGAAAACAAGTGAAATAGCAGCATGAATAACATTAGAAGTCGTAACAACTCTAACTGCTGTTGTGATTAGTAATAAAAGAACGAAATAAGTTACTATTTCAAAAATTTCCATTTAACTTTCGAGTCCTTCGGGGTCTGGAACAGTTTGAAGCCAATCATCTAATCGTTCTTTGTCGTGAAGCATATCGCCCATGTTAAATTCAGAATATTCATATTCTGGTGACCAAAATAAAGCATCGAATGGGCAAACTTCAACACAGATTCCACAGTACATACATAATGCATAGTCAATATCAAATCGGTCTAGAACAGCCCTACTTCTTTGTCTACCTCCAGGTTTTGAAGGAGGTTGTAATTCTTTGTGGCCTTCTATGTAAATACACCAGTCAGGACATTGTCGTGCACAAAGCATACAACTAGTACACGCTTCTTGATCTAAAGCAATAACTCCTCTTGCTCTCGGTGCAAGTTTTTCTTTTTCAAATGGATAATTTACATTCGGTTTTGAATGGAAAGGAGATAGAGTTTTAAGCATATTGACTATCACAATCTTAATTCCAATTAAAAATCCCGGTACTTTTGGTCTAAAGGTTTTCATTAGAATCCAACTTTCATGATTGCTGTTACAAGAATATTAACTAAAGATGCTGGGATTAGTATCTTCCACGCTAAGTTTTGTAATTGATCTTCTCTAAATCTTGGCTGTGACCACCTTATTGCTACCAAAATAAAACCTAAAATAGCTGTTTTTGTTAAAAGAACAATTGGTCCGTAAAAGTTTACCCATTCGGTTGGCAAAAGTGGCACATGATAACCACCAAGAAATAGTGTTGAGGCAATTGCACATAAAATGAACATATTCATATATTCGGAAATATAAAAAATAAGGAATCTTATCCCTGAGTATTCTGTCATAAAACCCATAGTTAATTCGGATTCGCCAATAGGCATATCGAATGGAACTCTCATCATTTCAGCAGTCGCTGCAACCATAAAAATTAAAAACCCAACTATCTGACCGCCTACAACAAAAGGAACTCCCCATTCAATTTGTTTTTCTACAATTCCAACTAAAGACATGGTTTCAGCTTGAATAACAACTCCAACAACGGCAAGTATCAGTGGAAGTTCATACGCTATTAGCTGTCCAGCTGCTCTCAACCCTCCCATTAGGGAGTACTTATTTGCTGATGACCATCCAGCAGTTAATACACCTATAGTTCCCAATGAGCTTATAGCGAGTGCAAAAAAGACACCTAATTCTAAATCTGCAACAACTAACGTAGGGCTCAATGGAACTACAGCAAACAAAGCTACACAAGAAACCATTACATACGCAGGCGCCCATTTAAATACTGGCCTGTCCACCTCAGTTGGGATTATGTCTTCTTTTTGAATAAATTTTAGAATTTCAGCTACTGGAAATATAAAACCTCTAAGTCCTACATGCAAAGGTCCAGGTCTTCTCTGCATCCATGAAGCACCTTTAACATCCATTATTGTGAAAGTAATTGCACCAGTTAAAGCAGCTCCTGCAAGAAGGCCTACCTTTATCAAAACCTCTGTCATCTGTCTACATCTCCTAATACAAAATCTAAACTACCCATTATTGCAATCAAGTCCGGTAGCAAAGCACCTTCAAGCAAATTAGGCAAAATAGATATATTGCTAAAAGAAGCTGTTCTTACTTTAAGCCTATATGGCCCTAACCCTCCATCAGATATTATGTAATAACCCATTTCTCCTTTTGGATTTTCAGCTCTTACATATGTACGTCCTTTAGGGACTTTTATGACCTTGGGTACCTTAGCTTGTAAAGGTCCAGAGGGCATTGAATCAATAGCTTGCAAAACTATTTTTGCGGATTCAACCATTTCTTTAACTCTTACATCCCATCGATCATAACAATCTCCGTTCTCGCCAACGGGAATTTCATATTCAAATTGATCATATGGCAAATAATCTGTTTGAGTTCTCAAGTCTGATTTGACACCTGAAGCTCTAAGTATTGGACCAGATACTCCAAATGCTTCTGCGATCTCAGGAGTTAAGACACCAACATCTTTTGTTCTTTTTTTAAATACTTCATTTCCACCAATTAGATTCTGAAATTGATCAGCTGCCTCTATAACTTTTTGCATGGCTATTTTTGTATCTCTATAAAATCCCGCAGGTAAATCTTGAATATTTTTTTTTGTAGTTGGACCAGCTCCAGCAGCAGGTTTTACTCCACCTATTCGATTAAAGTTTGGATGAAAGCGACCGCCAGTTACTGACTCAATTAAATCTAAAACTCTTTCTCTGTCTTCCATTGCATAAAAAATTGGAGTTAACGCGCCAACTTCCAGAGCATACGCTCCATTAAATACAAAATGTGAAGAAATTCTGGCCATCTCGGTAAGAATTAATCGAATATATTTAGCTCTATCAGGTACTTCAATTTCCATTAATCTCTCAGCACCAGCTATAAATGGAATTTCATTGGAAAAACCAGCAACCCAATCTATACGGTTTACGAGTGTTGTTATTTGGGGATATGTTCTAACTTCTGCCAATTTTTCATAGCCACGATGCATGTAACCAAGAACGGGTTTTACGTCGTGAACTTTTTCTCCATCTACTTTAGCGACCAATCTCAACACTCCGTGCGTAGATGGATGTTGAGGTCCTATATTCAGTGTCATGTCTTCGGTTTCTATTTCGACAGATACAGATGCCTCTGAAAAGTTCTTAATATTTTGTGGATCTAATGCATTAACCATCTACTGGTTCACCACTTTCTGAATCTTCTGGCATACCCTCTACGTCCACATCTCCGGGCCAAGGCTTTACCTCCCTACTAATTAATTCAAAAGATTTGAGCATAGGGTTTCCTTCGTATCCATCAGGAAGATAAAGTTTTTCAAGATTTGGATGATTTGCAAAACTTATTCCAAACATTTCATATGCTTCTCTCTCATGCCAGTTGGCTCCTTCATATATCTCAACGAGAGAATCAATATGTGGTTCTGATTTATCAATAGTTGTAGAAACAGTAATTAAATTTGTATTTTCTACATCAGATAAGCAGGTAATTAATTCGAAACACGGTGTAACGCTTTCTTTAGGGGCTTCGCCAACTGAAACATCATTGTCCCAATCCACTGCTGAGAGCCAAGAGAAAAATTTTAAGTTGAACTCATCTCTAAGTTGTTCATGTGTTTCAATCCATTGTGTTGAATCAACCTTGATATTGATTGTTTCAAACTCCAACACTGCGTTTGTAAAACTTTCTTTTATATTGTTAAAAAAATCTTCCATCTTAAATAGGCTCTGTCTGAACTTCTGACCATTTTTCCTTCATATCTTCGCCACGAATTTTTTTCTGAAGAAGAATTATGCCCTCCTGAAGCGCTTCTGGTCTTGGCGGACAACCTGGAACGTATACATCTACAGGAATTAACTGATCAACGCCCTTGGTGACTGAGTAAGAATCCCAATACGGGCCACCGCTATTAGAGCATGAGCCCATTGAAATAACGTACTTTGGTTCAGGCATTTGGTCATAAAGTCTTTTGACTGAAGGAGCCATCTTATCTGTCACTGTTCCGGCAACAATCATGAAATCAGCCTGTCGTGGAGACGCGGGAAGTGGAATTACTCCTAATCTCATGAAATCATGCCTAGGGCCACTTACAGCCATAACCTCAATAGCACAGCATGCTAACCCAAATTGAAAGTACCAAAGTGAATATGACCTAGCCCAGTTAAAGACTGATGATATAGGTTTTGGAAGGCCGAATTTGTCTATGACTCCCACTTGAGCACATCCTTTCTTATTGCGTAAATAAGGCCAATCAAAAGAATGAAAATAAACACAAACATTTCAATTAATCCAAAATAACCCAGCTTTTCTAAATTGATAGCCCATGGAAATATGAAAACTGCTTCAACATCAAAAATTACAAAAAGTAAACCGAATATATAGTACCTTACATATGTTTGACTCCATCCTGTACCTACAGGATCTACACCACATTCATAAGTTTGCAGTTTTTCAGCATAGGGTTTGTTTGGTCTGAGCACGGAGGCTACCCCGAGTAATAGTACGACTAGAAATAGGCCGAATCCCAGCACTGCTCCTATGGTCACGTAGTCTTGAAAATAAGAAATCATAATTTATAGTTTAGTTAAGCCTCTAAAAAGTTTAGTTTTTTCTTAAACTTCAGTGTAATTTTTTTGTAAGATTTTTTATAAGTGATTAATAAACATTTTTTAGAAGAACCCAATCTTGTAGACCTTTCCAAGGAAATATATAAAGCAGTAGTTCAAGATAAATTAGAAATAAATACAAGATTTAATTTGTTATCAGATGATATTTATGACGCAGAAACTATAAACTTTATACTGGCAGACGGACTTGGTTATGAAAATCTAAATAGTACAGATTCTTATCTAAATCAAAATGTTACCAAGTCTATTAATACAACATTTCCTTCATCAACAAACGTAGCGTTATCATCAATTGCGTTTATGAGAAATCCAATTGAGCACGGGTTGATAGGGTATTACATGTTTGACAAATCACAATACGGCCTTATTAATGCCTTAAATTGGAATGAAAATAATAAAAATTTATTATTAAATGATTTTTTTCAAAAACAAAATTCAATTTGGCAAGTTTTTAAAGAAAACAAAATTCATGCTAGAAATTTCCAACCTAGAAATTTGGTTGAAACTCCTCTATCAAATTTTTTATATAATATATCGAATATCATTCCATATGATGATGAGCAGAACTTAATCGATTTAATGTCCGAATCTACCATCTTGGAAAATAAGTTTAACTTTATTTATTATCCCTTAATTGATGTTACAGCCCATGTATTCGGAGTGAACTCAGAAGAGTGGCAGTTAGAAATTAGCAAATTTGAAAAATTAGTTAAAGAAATTTCAAATATAAGTAATAAGAAAACAAAAACAATAATTTCAGCTGATCATGGTCTTGTAAATATTGACGAAGAAAGCCGTCATCTTTTAAATTACGGTGATGATTTACAAATATATGGAGATCAACGTTCAGTTTACATAAATGGACCTAAAGAAAGTGTTTTAGAAACTTTTTCTGAAATACCGGGTGAGTTGTTGGAGCAACATGAGTTGACTTATCTTTTAGGTGAACCGACAAACGAATTTTTGCAATCAATTTTTCCTGATTTTTGTTTTTTAGTTGAAGATAAAAATATTGTTTATCCAAAACACCTTTCGGCTCAATTAAAGGGTTATCATGGAGGTCTGTCGAAAAGCGAATTAGAAATTCCAATAATTGAACTTTCTAACTACTAAATTACTTATAATTAGTTTGTGAAAAATCTTAAACTTTTATTTTTTCTTTTAACTTTTTCTTTTTGTTCCCAGTCCAGTGAAATGACAATGGATGCTCCTGAACCGTACTTTGAAGGAGTAGAAGATATGGCTACTTCTGAAGTATCTTTCTCAAGAGAATCTTCTTTTTCACAAGGTGACTATATCATTAAGACTGCTTATGCAAGCACAGACGTTAGTTCA